>Ga0208244_100106_pt1 | contig 114771 bp, 126 predicted proteins | sample SubbioCR12Aug_5A_FD_184828 | JGI IMG/M metagenome (GOLD analysis project Ga0208244, IMG submission 184828) | Serpentinite rock and fluid subsurface biosphere microbial communities from McLaughlin Reserve, California, USA - CR12Aug_5A (SPAdes) | ecosystem: Environmental > Terrestrial > Deep... | reverse complement strand
ATATAACTATGTGGCAATATGTTTATAAGTTTTGTATTAATTTAACATATGGGTTGTCAAAAGAGGCCGTTTAACCATGTTGGATCGAGAATCCGTTAGGTCTCTCATCCTCCATGGGAATCCAGGCTAAAGGAATAATGGAATAGTGGAATGATGGAATGATGGGTTCCTCTAAAAATGTCATTCCGGAGAAAGCCGGAATCCAGAAAGAATTGACATCACTGGATTCCCGCCTGCGCGGGAATGACGAACTGAGGATTATTAGAGGTTCCCTGATGATTTGAAAAAGGTGTTAATCTACCATTTTCCCAATATTCCAACGTTCCATTATTCCAACATTCCAAAGGAGATTAACGATGTATGAACTGACTGTCACCTCTCACTTTTCCGGCGCTCATCGATTACGTTATCTCCAGGGCAAGTGTGAGGAGCTCCATGGCCATAACTGGAAGGTAGAGGTCTCGGTGGCCTCTTCCAGGCTGAATCAGGAGGGGGTGGTGATCGACTTCAAGGTGTTGAAACAGAAAATGGAAAAGGTCTTAAAGACGCTGGACCACACCTATCTCAACAACCTCCCCTATTTTTCGGGGATAGAACCTTCTTCTGAAAACATTGCCAAATATATCTTTGATCACTTAAAGAAGGAATTAAAGGGATCCCCTGCCACCCTTAAAAAGGTAACCGCATGGGAGTCGGAGAACGCCTGCGCCACTTATTTCGGGAGATGAGAATGAACGATATTCAGAGCCAGAGAGACCACCGAAAGATTGAGATCAATAAGGTAGGGGTTAAGAACATCCGTTATCCCATTACCGTGCTCGACAAGGCAAAAGGGGTTCAGCATACGGTGGCGAGCGTCAACATGTTTGTGGACCTCCCTCACCGTTTCAAAGGGACCCATATGAGTCGTTTCGTCGAAATCCTCAACAGATATAAAGGCAACATAGCGATTAAAAACTTTTCGATGATCCTTTCAGAGATGAAGAAGAAGCTGAAGGCAAAGACGGCCCACCTCGAAGTCGAATTCCCTTATTTCATTGAAAAGGAAGCTCCGGTCACCCGTGCGAAGAGTTTGATGGAGTATATCTGCCGATTTTCCGGCTCGAGCAACGAGAAAGATGACTTCTCGGTGGGAATTGTGGTCCCGATCACCACGGTATGCCCCTGCTCCAAGGAGATCAGCGAATTCGGGGCTCACAACCAGCGTTCCGTCGTTACGGTAAACCTCCGAATCAAAAAATTTATCTGGATTGAAGACATCATCCGTCTGGTTGAAGAATGCGCTTCCTGTGATCTCTATTCCATCTTAAAAAGACCGGATGAAAAGTTTGTGACGGAAAAGGCTTATGAAAAACCGATGTTCGTGGAAGATGTGGTGCGGGAGATCGCCAGGCAGTTAAAAAAGGATAAGAACATCATCTGGTTTACAGTCGAGTCGGAAAACTTCGAATCGATCCATAACCACAGCGCCTATGCCTTCGTGGAGAGAAATTCAAACGTTTAGTTAGAGCTTAAGGACCTTTTTCGCAACATTGAGCCTCTGGATTTCCGAAGTTCCATCCAGAATCTCCTCAAACTTCACCTCACGCCAGTAACGGGAGATGGGATATTCATCCATCAAACCATATCCACCGTGTATCTGGACTCCTTTATCCGCACAACGTTTCGCAACCTCGGAGGCAAATATCTTCGCATAGGTGGAGGTGGCAAAGTAATTCTCTTTCTGATCTTTCTGCCAGGCCGCCTTGTAGACCATCAATCTGGCCAGTTCGATCTCCATGATCATATCGGCCAGCTTAAACTGTATGGCCTGAAATTTACTGATCGTTTTACCGAATTGTTCCCTCTCCTTGGCGTAGGATAGGGAGACGTCGAAGATGGCCTGAGCCAGGCCCACGGAATGGGCACCGAACCCGATGCGACTGGTCTGAAGGGCCATCATAAATTGATTATATCCCTTTTCTGGATTGCCAAGGATGTTTTCCTTGGGGACCCGGCAGTCGTCAAAGATCAGTTCCCGTGTTTCGGATGCCTTCCACCCGATCTTCTTATACTTTTCTCCGAAATTATAACCTCCCACACCGGTGGGAACGATGATATTGGAGATCCTCCTTCTTGTTCCCGATCCTTCCCCTGTAACAGCGGCGATGATCACCAGACTGTTGTGTTTTAATCCGGCATTGGTGATAAACTGTTTCGTCCCATTGATCACCCACTCCTCCCCGTCCAGAACAGCTTTTGTCTGAATGGCGTTTGCATCGGATCCGGCCTGGGCTTCGGTCAAGCCGAAAGCCCCAATAGTCTCTCCTGTAGCCAATGGGGTCAGCCATTTCTCCTTCTGTTCTTTCGTTCCAAAGGTGTTGATAAGATTCATCGGAAGGGTCACCGAGTCCAGAAGCGAGACGCCAATCGAGGCATCCCCCCGGCTGATCTCCTCAATGGCGATCATCATCGAAACCCAGTCCATTTCTCCCCCCCCGTATTCTTCCGGAATGGGAATGCCGACAATCCCCAGGTCCCCCAACTTCTTCCAGACCTCATAAGGGAAATGACCGGTCTCATCCATCTCTTCAGCGATAGGGGCGATCTCATTTTTTACAAAGTTTTTACATAGATCCCTGATCATCTGCTGTTCGGTCGAGAGAATGAAATCCATAACCCTTCCTCCTTATTTCCTTCCTGAAAGTGTTTTTTCATTTAACCCATTTTTTGATCAATTGTCAACAAAAGTGTTTTGTAAAACGATGCGAATAAAGGACTGGACATTTGATGAGAAATCTTTTAATTTAGTTTTATCCATCGGGGAGTAGCGCAGCCTGGTAGCGCGCTTGGTTCGGGACCAAGAGGCCGGGAGTTCAAGTCTCCTCTCCCCGACCATCTTTATTTAAAGCTATGCCTGTCGGAATCTTCATCGGACTTTTCGGATATCTTCTGGGTTCCATCCCCACCGGTCTCCTTCTTACCAGACTCTTCTCCAGAATTGATCCAAGGGAGAAAGGAAGCAAAAATATCGGGGCGACCAATATCTTCCGTACGGCTGGAAAAACCCTTGGCATTTTGACCCTTATGGGAGATTTGTTAAAAGGAATGGCACCGGTTGTGATTGCCATGAAGTGGGGGCTAACAGATCAGTGGGGTCTTTCCGGTCACGCCTGGATCGCCATCGTAGGAATGAGCCCGATCCTCGGGCATGTCTTTCCCATCTTCCTCGGGTTTAAAGGTGGGAAAGGAGTGGCTACGGCTTTGGGTGTCTATCTCCCGATCTCGTTGATTTCCGTGCTGATTGAATGTTTTGTATTTTTGGGGATGGTATGGAAATGGAGATATATCTCCCTGGGATCGATCTCCTGTGCAACAACGATTCCGATCCTCATCGCTTACTTCCGGAGCGATTCCCAGGCTTATTTTATCTTAAGCGTTATCATCGCCGCATTGATCCTTTACCGTCATCAATCCAATATCGCAAGGCTTCTGCAGGGAACTGAAAATAAGTGGAAAACCAAATAGAAATTCGGAATGCGGAATGCGGATTTAAAATTCGAAATCAAAAATTTAAAAGGTGTATATTTGCTTTGACACCAACATGCCTTTTCGGTAGCCTGCTAAAGTTTCTTCAGCGCTAATTTCAATCTTTTCTCTTTTTTGGAGGGCCTTCGAGAGGGCCCCTTTTTCTTAAAACCTCTCTCCTCTTCGCTCTCGTCTGATTCTTCTTCAGATCTGAAGTCTGTACGATCTAACTTCGTTTCAAACTGTTCGGAGGAAATGACCGGAACCGACAACCTACCCGCATATTTTGCTATCTCCCGGTCAGAGGTGACAACAACAGCTCCGGAACCTTTCTCTCTGATTAGCCTCTTGATCACCTCATCCGCCTTCTCACCGATTCTTGAGAAGATCAGGCCTATCCCTTTCTTCTTCTCTCTCTTCTCTGTGCTCCAGCCCGCCTGCCATCCGTCGAAGACAACAAGGATTTCAGAGGGTCTGGCCTGTCGATAGACGGACAGCCTCTGGATGAGACGTTCCCTCTCCCATTGAAGTTCGATGGAGTTCAGTTTGACAAGGGTGCGACCGGAATGAAGGAGGTTATAGCCATCGATGAGGAGAAGCATTTTTGTCGCATGGTCGGATAGTCCCATAGTCATGTAGTCAACGGCATTACAGCTTCACTAAATGAGTTCAAGACTGTGAGACTAAATGACTACAAGACCATCCGACTATAGGTAGTCGAGCCATTCCCTGAATTCGGGGTTTTTTCCTTTTACGATATCGAAGAAAACAGCCTGGAGCTCTTTGGTGATGGGACCCGGTTTCCCTTCCCCGATCTGCCGGTCATCGACTTCGCGAATGGGAGTGATCTCGGCGGCTGTTCCTGTAAAGAAGGTCTCCTGAGCCGTATAGAGTTCATCTCTCGTAAACCTCTCCTCGACGACGGGAATTTTTCTCAATTTTGCAATTTGGATCACTGAATCCCGGGTGATCCCCGATAGGATCGAGGTGAGGGGGGTTGTTTTGATTACTCCGTTTTTTACGATAAAGATATTCTCTCCACTGCCTTCTGAAACGTAGCCCTCCGTATCAAGCATCAAGGCTTCTTCGTACCCTAATTTAATCACTTCTCTTTTAGCAAGGACAGAGTTTACATAATTTCCCGAAATTTTTGCCTTGGTCATCATGACATTGACATGGTGCCGGGTATAAGAGGAGAACTTCGCCCGGATGCCTTTTTCCAGAGCTTCTTCACCGAGGTAAGCCCCCCACGACCAGGTAATGATAGCTACTTGAATCGGATTGTCTCCGGGGTAAACTCCCATCACCCCTTCTCCGATGAAGGCAAGCGGCCGGATGTATCCTGCCTTTAGACCGTTGGCCCGCAGGGTTTCTTTACAGGCCCCTATGATCTCCTTCTTTGAAAAAGGCATTTTGAGACCTCCGATATGAGCGGAATCGAAGAACCGATCGATATGCTCTTTCAGTCTGAAGACAGCCGATCTCCCGTCATCGCATTGATAACACCGTATCCCTTCGAAAATCCCTAACCCATAATGGAGCGTATGAGTCAATACGGAGACTTTTGCCTCATTCCAGGGGATCAATTTCCCATCCATCCAGATCTTCTCCAGCTTTTGCACCATAGCGACATTCCTCCTGATGAAATTCAACTATATGGTTTACCCTTTTATCCTATTTTGGGAAAATTGTCAAAAAAAGAAAGAGAAGGCATTCAAATACTGCGGGCTAAACTGGCCTTCGGCAGGGTTTCGGAAGGGGCTAAAATTCTAATTTGAAGTCGGTCGGTTAAGATGGATTTGGCTGTTTGAACTCCGAAGAGAATTTCAGAAAACCGCTCTTCACCCTCGCCAAAAGAGAGGGTCAGGTTCTCTATCCATGCACGGTCCGAGGGAGAGTGTTCCAGGCTGTCCGTTATTCCCTCGAGGAGAACTTCTGTAAGCTTGCCGCAGTCCACATCATACTCCTTGCCATGCGGAAGGGAAAGGCAGATGTGAGAGGCCTTCAGATTGATGATGGTTTCGGTGATGATGGGAGCGACTTCTCGCAGGAATAAATAACTATACTCCTTTACATTTCCCAGGCCTAAAAGAAGAACCAGTTTCGGAGAGATTCTGCCCTGGGAAGGAATCAATGTTCTTTCTCTCCATTCGCCTGTCAGCCTTTCCTCGATCAGAAAACGGGATAGCATCCCATTGAGTCTCCAATCGATCCAGCCAGCCATGCCTCTCAGCGGCCTCTCATCTCTAAAAAGAGCGGCGATCAGCAGATCGCTTTCCTGAAGATCAATTGGTTCTTTAGAAATGATGATGTCCATAATGGTTAGAAAATAAAGTCTAACGGTAAGGGTAACGAGGCCCGTATCGTTAACAAAAGGCTACGTTTATCGTCTCTTAATTCTTTACACGTAACCGTAACCAGTAACCGAAACGGGCTTCGTAACCGTAACCTTCACCTGTAAACTCATAGGGGTTTCTGGATCACTTCGTTTTGAATTCGGTCCAAGATCCCATTGATGAAATTTCCTGATTCTTCGGATCCGTATCGTTTTCCGAGGTCGATTGCTTCATTGAGGGTGACTTTGGGGGGGACCTCACTGCAGTATAGAAGTTCGAAAATGGCAATGCGAAGGATGTTCCGGTCGACGATCGTCATGCGATCCAGTCGCCAATGTTCGGAACGCTCTTCGATCAACCGGTCAATCTCCCGTTGGTGTTCCATCACCCCCAGGACAATCTGTTTGGCAAATTCATCTTCCCCCTCTTCGGGCATAAAATTTTCTCTCAATTGAACCATCGCCTGAAGAGCGTTCTGTTTTGTAATCTCAAACTGGTAAAGAACCTGGAGGGCAAACTCCCTCGATCTTCTTCTCTTTCCCAAAGATTTCCTTATCCCTTCCCGATCTCCTTCATGAGGTTGGCCATTTCGATCGCTGACATAGCGGCATCGAACCCTTTGTTGCCCACTTTGGTGCCCGCTCTTTCTATGGCCTGTTCGATGGTGTCGGTGATGAGAACCCCGAAAGAGATGGGAATTTCGCTCTCAAGGGTGATGCTGGCGATCCCTTTGGTGACCTCTGTGGCGATATATTCGAAATGAGGCGTTGCACCCCGGATGACACATCCGAGGCAGATGAGGGCGTCATATCGCCCGCTCTTTGCCAATTTCTTGGTTGCCAGCGGAATTTCGAAAGAGCCCGGGACCCTCACCACAGAACAATCCCCCTCCTCTGCTCCGCTCCTTCGCAGGGCATCCAGAGCCCCCTCTAACAGCCGATCGCTGACGAAATTGTTAAACCGGCTTAAGACGATCCCGAACTTAAGTCCCTTCGCCATCAATTTGCCTTCAATGGTTTTTGCCATCCTCTTCTCCTTTCATGACTAACGTGACCGTGCCTGTGCTTCGTGTCCGTCCATAAGCTCTTAAGAATTCAATCCGCAATCCGCAATCTTTTTACTCGCCTGATTTGATGGAGAGGATATGACCCATCTTCTTCGCTTTCGTCTTCAAATACTCGATGTTCTCCTGACTGGGTTTCGACTCAATGGGAACCCTTTCGGTCACTTCAATCCCATACCCCTCCAATCCTTTAATCTTTCTCGGGTTGTTCGTCATCAGCCGAATCTTATGAAGACCCAGATCCACAAGGATCTGGGCTCCGATTCCATAATCCCTCATATCTGCTTGAAATCCCAGAGCCTCATTGGCCTCCACCGTATCCCTTCCCAGGTCCTGAAGGCAGTAGGCCCTTAATTTATTGACCAGCCCGATTCCTCTCCCCTCCTGTCTCATGTAGACGATGACTCCCTTTCCCTCTTTTTCCACCATGGCCATCGCCTTATGGAGCTGTTCCTCACAATCACATCGCTTTGACCCGAATACATCACCCGTCAGACACTGTGAGTGCACCCTCACCAGAACCTCGTCATCCGGTTGGAGGTCTCCCTTGACCAGTGCAAGATGGTGAAAAGGATCGACATCGTTCTCATAGGCAATGGCGGTGAACAAGCCTCCGTATTTCGTCGGGATTTTTGCTTCGGCTATCCTTCGGACCAAACTTTCTTTATGAAGCCTGTATTTGATGAGATCGGCAATCGTGACAATCTTCAAACCATGCCTTTCGGCAAAGATCCGGAGATCAGGCATGCGGGACATGGTGCCATCCTCGTTCATGACCTCACAGATCACTCCAGCTGGTTTGAGGCCCGATAGTCTCGCCAGATCGACCGATCCTTCGGTCTGACCCGTCCTGACCAGGACCCCGCCGGTTCTGGCTCTCAGAGGAAAGATGTGGCCCGGAGAGACAAGGTCCTCCGACGTTGTGCTGTCAGCGATGGCCGTGAGAATGGTGGCGGCCCGGTCAGACGCCGAAATGCCGGTGGTTACTCCTTTTCTCGCATCGATTGACACGGTAAAAGCGGTCTGGAACCGGGAGGTATTATCCGAGACCATCATCGGAAGCCGGAGTTCGTTCAACCGTTCCTCCGTCAATGAGAGGCAGATCAGTCCCCTTCCGTATTTCGCCATAAAATTGATGGTCTCAGGCGTCACCTTCTCCGCGGCCATGGTGAGATCGCCCTCATTCTCCCGATCTTCGTCATCAACTAAGATTATCATCCTCCCCTGACGGATTTCGTCCAATGCCTCTTCGATGGTATTAATCATGTGAACCCTCATCTCCTTTTAAAATTCCATGTTCTTTTAGGAAAGACAGGTCCAATCCTTCAGGCTTTCCACTCTTATGGCCGAGCAATCGTTCCACATATTTGCCTAAAATGTCAGCCTCCAGATTGATATGATCCCCTGCTCTCTTATCCATCAGAGTTGTCTTCTCCAGGGTATATGGGATAAGCGTGAGCAGAATCTCCGTACCCCTGCATTCATTGACCGTTAAACTGATCCCATCGATTGCAATCGATCCCTTGGGAACGACATATTTCAATATATTTTCCGGAACCCTTACCCTCAGATTGACAAAATCTCTCTCTCGTCTCTTCTCCGTGATCACGCCTATGCCATCGATATGTCCCGTAACGAAATGCCCTCCCAAACGATCATTGAGCCTCAGGGCCCTCTCCAGATTAACAGGATCACCTTCTTTTAACTCACCCAGTCCACTCCTCTTGATAGTCTCTTCTGATAGATCAAACTTTGAGGTCTGATCCCCTTTTTCCATAATAGTCAGGCAGACCCCATTTATATTAATACTATCACCAAGTTGTATCTCTGTCAAATGAGGGGGGAATTCGATCGCGAGCCTTCTCGCTCCCCCCCGGCGTTCAACTCTTAAAACCTTCCCCTTCCCTTCTATGATTCCTGTGAACATAACTTCTTCGGATATCCTTCGAGAAGAATGTCTTCTCCCACTTTTTTGATCTTAAGTTGATTCAGGGAGAGGGCCTCTTCAAGTTTTTCCGTTCCTCTCCCCCCGAAAATTCCCAATGCCTGCCCCCCTAACAACTTTGGGGAGAGAAAGAGGAAGATCTTGTCGATCAATCCCTCATTCAGGAATGAGCCGTTTACTTCACTTCCTCCTTCGACCAGAAGGCTCATCATTCCCATCTCCCCTAACCTTGAGAGGAGAGACTTCAGATTGACCCTTCCCTGCACGGAATCGAGGATCAAGACCCGAACCCCTCTCTTCTCAAGACTCTCCATTTTTTCCTTGGGGGCCAGTTCGGTCGTGGCGAGGATCGTCTTCTCCGGGTTTTGATCAATAATCTTCGCCTTTTCGGAAATCCTCAAGCGACTATCGAGAACAATGCGATAAGGATCCCTCCCCCCCTTGATACGCGCTGTCAGCAGGGGATCGTCTTTGAGGATGGTGCCGATGCCGACGAGAAGGCCGTCAGCTTCGTTTCTCAAGCGGTGGGCGAGCCGTCTGGATCCTTCCCCGGTAATCCATTTTGACTCGCCATGTTGCGTTGCAATTTTACCGTCAAGTGTTGCGGCAATTTTTAGAATGACGAAGGGCTCCTTTATTTGAATATATTTGCAGAAGGCTTCATTCATTTTTTGGCAGGCTTCTTCGAAAATCCCAACCTCGACATCGAGACCAGCGGCCCGAAGCATCTCCAGCCCTCTCCCTTTCACTAGGGGATTGGGATCTTCCATTCCAACCACTGCCCTTTTCACTCCTGCTTCGATCAGAGCAGGAGCGCAGGGAGGAGTCTTTCCATAATGGCTGCAGGGTTCGAGGTTGATATAAAGCGTGGACCCTCTTGCCTCATCACCCGCCTTTCTCATAGCAATGATCTCGGCGTGAGCCTCCACTGCCCTAACATGATATCCTTCTCCTACTACTCTCCCGTCTTTTACGAGGACCGCGCCCACCATAGGGTTGGGCGATGTCCTCCCCCTTCCCTTTTCGGCAAGCCGAAGAGCGCGCCTCATCCAATGTTCGTCATTCTTCACTGCAAATTCCACAAAGATAGTATTTCGGTTACGGTGACGAAGCCCGCCCTGTACCATGCTAGGTTCAGGGCCCGTATCGGTTAACGGTAACGGTTACGTATAAAGAATAAAAAGACGATCACCGTAGCCTTTTATTAACGATACGGGCATCTTAACCTTTAACCGATTGACCTTTATTTCTTTTTGGTTTCCTCCTTATTCCCAAGGAGGTCTTTCAGCTCATCCATAAATTCATGGATGTCCTTAAACTGCCGGTAGACAGAGGCGAAACGGACATAGGCTACCCCATCGAGACGATGGAGTTCCTCCATCACTTTCTCCCCGATCTCAGAGCTTCTGATCTCCCTCTCGCCTTTTTCCTGGAAATAGGACTCGATCCGGTTGACGCTCTTCTCAATGACATTGATGCTGATGGGCCTCTTTTCGCAGGCCTTTTTCAGGCCATTGAAGATTTTAATCCGGTTGAAGGGTTCTCGCCTTCCGTCTTTTTTAATGACCAGGGGAAGCGAATCCTCCGTCCTCTCGCTTGTGGTAAAACGCTTCTGACATTTGAGGCATTCCCTCCTCCTCCGGATCGTCTCTTTGTCTTTGCCCAGACGGGAGTCAACAACCTTGCTTTCGGGATGATTGCAGAAGGGGCATTTCATTTGATTCGAATGTAGAAAGTGGAACGTAGAACGTAGAGTTTTAAGTCTATCTTCTACTTTCCACTCTCAACCCTCCGTTTTCTATTGAATTTTCCGACTTTGATTCCCGACTCCCTTAACATCCCCCTGGCCAATGCATCGGCATACCCCTCTTCATAGATGATCCTCTCAATCCCGGAATTGATGATCATTTTGGAACAGATGATGCAGGGATGATTGGTGCAGTAAAGGATCGCCCCACGAATCCCCACCCCATGGTAAGCCGCCTGAATGATGGCATTCTGTTCCGCATGAAGGCCTCGGCACAGTTCGTGTCGTTCTCCCGATGGAATCTTTAATCTTTCACGAAGGCATCCGATGTCGAGGCAGTGTTCCAGACGGGAAGGAGCGCCATTATAACCTGTTGCTAAAATCTTTTTATCTTTGACGAGGATGGCTCCCACCTGCCGCCGGAGACAGGTGGAACGCTTGGCCACGAGATGAGTGATGTCCATGAAATACTCATCCCAGGAAGGCCGTTGGGGATGGATCTTTTTTTTCTCTTTCGTTTTCAAGGAATAGCCATCCAAGAGGATAGAGGAGTATAAATGTCAAATGACAAAGTTCAAATGCCAATTGAAATCCAAAGTCCAAATTTTTTCAATTTGAAAATATGACATTTTTTTTACATTTTGGTTTTGAAATTTGGAATTTGATTAATTACCCTTTGAACTTCTCTTTTTCAAGGGCTTTGATCTTTTCCAGGCGTCGCTGATGCCTTCCTCCGACGAATGGAGTCTCCACCCAGACCCGGACAATCTCTTTGGCCAATTCTCTTCCGACGATTCTTCCCCCGATGACCAGGATATTGGCATCGGTATGCTCACGGCAGAAACGTGCGGAGAAAAGATCGTTGGCAAGAGCGGCTCTTACGCCTCGGAATTTGTTGGCGACGATCGACATCCCGATCCCGGTCCCGCAGATCAGGACCCCTCTCTCCATATCTCCCCTTGAAATCTTCTCGGCAACCAGGACGCCGTAATCAGGGTAGTCGACCGAATCCTCATTGAAGGTTCCCATGTCGATGGGCTCATGGCCAATCGATCTCAGATAGGCCTTCAACTCCTCTTTGAGTTCAAAACCGCCGTGGTCGCAGGCCATGCCGATCTGCATCACTGCTATCCTGTGAACTTTTTAAAGATGAGGGATGCATTCGTTCCGCCGAAACCGAAGGCGTTCGACATCCCCGTATTCAGGTGCTGGCGCCTCGCCGCATTGGGGACATAGTCCAGATCGCATTCCGGATCCGGTTCCTCGTAGTTGATCGTGGGAGGGAGGATCCCATCCCTGAGGGCGAGGACGGTGAAGATGGCTTCTGTGCTTCCGGCTGCTCCGAGCAGATGGCCGGTCATCGACTTGGTGGCGCTGATGGGTATTTTTTTGGCGTGATCGCCGAAGACTTTTTTAATGGCAATGGTTTCAGTCAGATCATTGAGCTGTGTGGAGGTCCCGTGGGCATTGATGTAATCAATATCCTCCGGTTTCAATCCCGCATCTTTGATGGCCATTCTCATGCACCGGATGGCCCCATCCCCGTCCGGGGAAGGTGCGGTGATATGGTGGGCGTCTCCGGTATAACCATAGCCGATCAGTTCGGCGTAAATTCTTGCGTTCCTCTTTTGAGCAAATTCCAGCTCTTCCAGCATGACAATCCCGGCTCCTTCGGCAATGACAAAACCATTTCGGTTCTTTTCAAATGGGCGGCAGGCCTTCTCCGGTTCGTCATTCTGGGTGGAGAGGGCTTTCATCGCATTGAACCCGCCGACGGTGAGAGGGGTGATATTGGCCTCGGTCCCACCGGCAATGACGGCGTCTGCATCTCCGTAGACAATGGCCCGTAAAGCATCTCCAATGCAGTGACCCCCTGTGGCACAGGCGGTCACGAGACAGATATTGGGCCCTTTGGCGCCGTATTGAATGGCAATCTGTCCAGCAGCGAGATTGGCAATGAGCATGGGAATGAAGAAGGGGCTGATCCTTCCCGGCCCTCTTTCCATGAGGATTTGGTGATACTTCTCAATGGTGGGCAGTCCGCCCAATCCTGTCCCGACGATGACACCGATCCGGTTGCCATTCTCGGGGGTAATGCTTAACCCGGAATCCTCTACCGCCTCCTTGGCTGCAGCGAGGGCGTACTGGATGAAGAGGTCCATCTTCTTGACCTCTTTCTTCTCGATGTATAACTCTGGATTGAAGCCTTTTACCTCAGCGGAAATCCTGGTGTCGAACCCTTCCGCATCGAACCGGGTCAGCCGCCCAATGCCTGACTTTCCTTCACAGGCATTCTTCCAGGCTGTTTCGACTCCGATCCCAATGGGGACTACCAATCCCATTCCTGTGACAACAACTCTTCTTCTCAAAACATCTCCCCCCTTTTAAAAACCATTGCAAAATGGGAAATTAGCAATTCAAAGTTAACAATGAAAAAATTTTTTCCCTTTCATTGTTAATTGCTAATTTTGCAATGCTAATTTTGCAATGATTATTTTGAGATACCTATTGAGCCACATGTGCACGGATATACTCAATAGCATCGCCCACGGTCTGGATCTTCTCCGCATCCTCATCGGAGATTTCCAAGTTGTACTCCTCCTCGAGAGCCATCACCAGTTCCACCAGATCGAGAGAATCCGCTCCCAGATCGTCGATGAATTTGGCTTCCGGATTGACCTCGCTTTCATTCACTCCCAACTGCTCAACGATAATCTCCTTTACCCTCTTATCAACGTCCATTGATCCACCTCCTCACATATAGATGCCACCGTTGACATTTAATACCTGTCCGGTGATATAACTCGAATTTTCTGAAACAAGGAAGAGCACGGCCTGGGCCACGTCCTCGGGCTGCCCCAGTCGCTCCATCGGGATCATCCGCTTCAACTCCTCTTTGGCCTTTTCGGGAACAGCATCGGTCATGGGAGTCTGAATATACCCGGGAGCAATGGCATTCACGTTGATTCCTCTTCCCGCAAATTCCCGTGCGATGGTCTTGGTAAAACCGATCACTCCTGCTTTGGAGGCCGCATAGTTGGCCTGTCCCGGATTCCCCATCTCGCCGGACACCGAAGCGATGCTGACGATCTTCCCGCTCTTCTGCTTCGACATGTGTCGGATGGCCGCCTTCGTGCAGTTGAACGTCCCCTTCAGATTGACGTTGAGGACCGCATCCCAGTCCTCCTCGGTCATCCTCAGGATCAACCGGTCGCGGGTGATGCCCGCATTGTTGACCAGGATGTCGATCCGTCCGAATTGTTCAACGATCGCCTCAACCATCCGTTCTACGTCTTTGAGATCGGCGACATTGACCTTTATCGCAAAGGATCTTCTGCCCATCCCCTGAATCTCATTGGCAGTTTCTTGAGCCTTTTCGAGATTGATATCCGAGACGACTACACCCGCTCCATTTTTTGCGAGAAGCAGTGCGATCGCCTTCCCGATCCCCTGCGCCGCTCCTGTAACTAAGGCTACTTTCCCTGAAAGTTCCACGCTTTTCTCCTATGCTTAGAACATAAGGTATAACGGCAACGGAAACGATGCCCGTATCGTAAATAAAAGGCTACGTTTGTCGTTGTCGAAGCTTGTATCGAATCTCGTATATCGATGCTTGACTCTCGAACTTCTAATTTCGAGTTTCTTGTTTCGATACCAGCCCTGCACCGCATGGTGTTCAGGGCCAGCATCGTCACCGATAACCGATTGACGCTAACCGAAACGGGCTTCGTAACCGTAACCTTAACCCATCTTTTTCAATGACTGAATATCTTCTAAATTTCCTGTTCCCACTTTCGGATCAATCCGCTTCATCAGACCGGAAAGCACCTTTCCCGGACCTATCTCCAGAACTTGTTCGATCCCTTCTTCAATCATCTGTCGCATGGACTCTTCCCAGCGGACAGGGTTCGATACCTGTTCCACCAGAAGGGGTTTTACCCTTTCCAATGCCGAATTGGCTTTCGCTTCCACATTCGTCACGACCGGAACCCGTAGCTCTTTAACGTGGGTGCGCTGAAGGGCTTCGCTCAGTCGAACCCCTGCGGGTTTCATCAAGGGAGAATGGAAAGGGGCGCTGACCTGAAGGACCATGGCCTTTTTGCCCTTCTGCTTGACGATTTCGATTGCCCGTTCGACCGCCTTTGTATGCCCGGCAATGACGATCTGTCCCGGGCAGTTGAAATTGGCAGGGGATAGAACTTCTCCTGAAGAGGCTTCTTCGCAGACCCTCTCCACTTCTTCGCGCTCCATACCGAGAATAGCGGCCATGGTTCCTTCCCCAACCGGAACAGCCTCCTGCATAAACTTTCCTCGGAGCCGGACGATTTGAACAGCCTCAGCAAAAGAGAGCGCACCTGATGAGACCAGGGCGCTATACTCTCCCAGGCTATGTCCGGCAGTGAGCCCGGGCTCAATCCCTTTCTCCGCCTGGAGGACCCTGAGAGCGGCAATGCTTGTAGTCAACACAGCAGGCTGGGTATTTTCGGTCAATTTCAAACTCTCTTCCGGTCCGTTAAAACAGAGTCCTGAAATCGAGAAGCGGAGCGTGTCGTCGGCTTCTTCGAAGACCTCCCTTGCCGCCTTGAAATGGTCGTAAAACTCCTTCCCCATTCCAACCGCCTGGGAACCCTGTCCTGGAAAAACAAAAGCCACCTTCGATGACATCATTTCCTTCCTGCGTACTCTTTGCTCAATTCGAGACCGATGACATTCCTCTGGATCTGATTGGTCCCCTCATAGATCTGGAGGATCTTCGCATCCCGCATCATCTTCTCTACGGGGTACTCCTTCATATAACCGTAACCGCCAAAGATCTGAACGGCATCGGTCGTCACCTTCATGGCGGTATCACTGGCAAAGACTTTTGCCATACCCGAGACCTTTGAGATCTCTTTTGGGTTTTCCGATTGGTCGATGTACCGCGACACGGAATAGACCAGAGCCCGTGCGGCCTCAACCTGGGTGGCCATATCAGCCAGCATATGCTGGACCGCCTGAAAGGAGATGATCTTCTTCCCAAACTGTTCCCGCTCCCTCGCATATCGAACCGCTTCATCAAGGGCTCCCTGAGCCAGACCAACGCCCTGGGCTCCCACCCCGGGCCGGGTCCGGTCGAAGGTTCTCATGGTGACGATAAATCCCATCCCTTCCTTGGCGATAAGATTCGCCTTGGGAACGAAACAATCCTGAAAGACCAGTTCCCTTGTGGTAGAGGCCCGAATGCCCATCTTGTTCTCTTTCTTCCCGAAGGTGAAACCGCCCATTCCTTTTTCAAGGATGAAGGCGCTTGCCCCCCTCGGTCCCTTGGAACGGTCGGTCATGGCAATGATGGTGTAGGTCTCGGCCTCCCCTCCATTAGTGATCCACTGCTTTGTTCCATTCAAAATATAGCCACCCTCTGTCCGGGTGGCGGTCGTGCGGATTGAACCGGCGTCACTTCCGGCATCGGCTTCGGTCAATCCAAAGGCGGCTAATTTCTTTCCGGTGGCAATATCCGGAAGATACTTTTTCTTCTGTTCCGGGCTTCCGTAGAGCATGATCGGATGGGCTCCCAAACCACTGGCTGCATAACTGGTGGCTACTCCCAGGCAGATCCGGCTCATTTCTTCTACCGCCAGACAGTTTTCAAGGACCCCTCCCCCGAAGCCTCCGTACTCCTCTTCAATGGAGATCCCCATGAGACCTGCCTCTGCGCAAACCTTTATGATCTCCCATGGAAACTCTTCCTTCTCATCCAGTTCGGCTCGAACCGGCAATACTTTCTCGATGGCAATCTTTCGCGCTAAATCCCGGATCGACTTCTGCTCAGGCGTTAAAAAATAATCCAAGTTCACTCCCTCCTATTCATTCATCTGTTTAGAGTTACCTACTTTTTTAAACCCGTTCCTCGATCTCTGTCCGGGGCGGAGCAGGTCTTGCTTCTCTCTCAATTCCTGAATCAGATGTTCATTCAGTTTATTCTTTGCGAGGCTGGCAGCCAGAACAATGGCATTCATAATCGCCTTGGCATTGGAGGCGCCATGACAGATGACACAATTTCCGTTCACCCCGAGCAGGGGAGCCCCACCATACTCCGAATAGTCAAACCGCTTCTCCAGGCGGCGGATCGCCCGTCTCATAAAAAAATAGGCGACTTTTGCCCTTAAATTATCCTTCGCCTCCCATCTGAGAATTCCGTGGACTGTCTCCCACAGCCCTTCGCTGATCTTCAAAGCCACATTGCCGACAAAACCGTCGCAGACGATGACATCAACCTCGCCGCTGTTGAGAGCTCTTCCCTCAACATAACCGATGTAGTTAATATCCATCTCCGACAGGATTTCGTGAACCTCTCTCGTCAATTCGTTCCCCTTCCCTTCCTCTTCTCCATTGCTCAGGAGACCGATCCTCGGCTCCTTTTCCCCAATGATATATTTGGCATAGGCGTCTCCCATGAGCGCGAACTGAACGAGATGGGAGGGTTTGCAATCGACATTCCCGCCGGAGTCAACGAGCACGGTCGAGCCTTTGATCGCCGGATGGATCGTGGCAATCGCAGGCCGGTCTACTCCCTCCAGCTTTTTAAAGATAAACATGGCCAGGGCCATGGCCGCTCCGGAATTTCCCGCAGAAACCACCCCATTGACCTGACCCTCTTTTTCGAGGTCGATGGCTACCTTGACCGAACTTTCCTTCATTCTCCTGAGAACCGTGGAAGGGGAGTCATGCATGGCGACGACGTGGGAGGTATGATGGATATAGATGGGCAGTTTGGAGGTAGGATATTTGGAGAGTTCTTTACTCACCTGGTCTTCGTCCCCCACCAGGACGACTTTCACCCCATGTTCCTTAACTGCTTTGAACGCCCCTTCGACAATATTCTGGGGAGCGAAATCTCCTCCCATCGCATCAACCGCAATCTTCATCGCCTCTTTCTCTTTCTCCCCCTATTTCTCTTCTTCTACTTTGACAATCTCTTTCCCCTTATACGTCCCACAATGCGGACAGACATGATGCGGCAATAGCGGCTCGTGACATTGGGGGCAGAGTGAAAAGGCCGGAGATTTCAATTGATCATGGGCTCGGCGTTTATCCCTTCTCGAAGATGATTGCCTTCTTTTTGGAACTCCCATTGGAAAGATCCTTTCTTTTTAAGATGATGAATCCTCCCCTCGTCATTCCTGCGGAAGCAGGAATCCACTCTTTTTTATGGCTTGTTCTGGATTCCCGTTTACACGGGAATGACAAGATGGAGAAATTTTCAAAAAACTAAACTGATTCATATTTTTAAATTTTCTTTTCTTAACTCATATTTCTAAACTCATCCTTAACATCAATTCAGCTTCAATTTTTTAAGAACATCAAACCCTGTCCTAATTTCCTTTTTCATACAGTCGCAGGTGGAGAGATTCAAATCTTTCCCGCAGTTAGGACATAGCCCATTACACGTTTCCTGGCAAAGGGGTTGAATGGGAATCTCCAAAAATATCTGTTCGCATGCGATCTCGGAGAGATGAAGCTCTCCCCCTTCAAAGAAATTCGATTCGAGCTCGTTTGCGGATAGTTCCGTCTCTTCCGTAAAACCCGTTCCCTTTAAAGGGTGGAGGGTCAATTCGAATGCAGAGGCAAGCGGATAGGAGAATTCCTTAAGGCACCTCACACATTGCAATTGCAGGACGGCCTGTACTCCCCCTTTGATCAGGACCGACTCCCCTACCCTCCTGATTTTTGCTTCGGATTGAAGCGGGCTTTCGAACTCGAAGTCTATCTCGGAAAGGCTTTCGAGATAGCCTGAGAGAGCCGTCGGCTCTTCTTTCCATTTCAGTTCCAACCCCTCATCGGGAATCTCATCCAGTTTTAGAGTCAACATACCGATTCTGTTAAGATTCGATAAATTAGATTGTTAAATATAAAAGAAAACCTTTCTTTGTCAAGTGGTATTAAAAGAATTAAGGGGTGAATGTTTCGGGTTGTTTTAAAAAACGTTAGTATATTAACAGATTTATGGAATTTACCGCAAGCTTTCCTTAAATTTTTTCGGGGTAGGAAAATGAGGCGCAGGGATGAGGGGTTAAAAGGGGATGGAAGATCATCAATGAGTTCTGGGAAACATCTTCAGGAAGAGATGAAGGGGTTCATTCGACTTCTTAAACTTGATGAGTGCCTCGATCTCAAGGAGGTCAAATCCGGAATAGGTTTTGGGGTCAAGCTCTATTCCAAACCGTTTATGGATTCGTCTGGTGAGGTGGTTTCGTAAGGCTAAATCGTAGTCCTTGTATTCGGGGTCCTGAGGCCCGGCGAACAGTTTGCCTTCATAAGTATAGATTCGGGAAGCCATTTCCTTTGGGCCGGAAGGCGCAGGACCAGCCATAGCGATGGGACAAGCGAGGGCAAGAATTAAAATAATCCATATCGATTTCATATAGTTAAATTATCCATCTCATTTCAAAAAGTCAAGTTTTTTTATGAGAGCTTTAAAAAAACTACCCTTTGCTCTCTGATCACACAGATTCCAAAAAAACGATTCCACAGATTTTTTAGAGATTTCTGGATTTTCTCAGAAATCTCTTGTCTGATATCTGCTCTTATGTTATTTTTTTAGCAGGCCATCAAGATGGATTTGTCAATACTTCACGAGATCTTTTCATCGATGGAACAGGGCGTCGTCTTTATCGACGACCAAAATCGGATTTCCTATTTCAATCCAGCCGCAGAAAGGCTTCGAAACACCCCTCTCAATGAGATGCTGAGCCAGTCCATCCTACACTGTCATCCGAAGAAAGCCCATCCAAAGGTGATGAAAATTATCGAAGATTTAAGATCGGGGAAGATCAAAGGTCATCACCGGATGAATCTCCAGCTGGTCAAGGGAAAATTTTATGATAATACCTATTCGGCGGTCTGGGGCCCGGGGAATGAATATTTAGGCGTGATCGTTGTCACGCAGGAAGTGACGGAGCGAAAAAAAGCTGAAGACGAACTTAAAGAAACACTGGGAAAGCTACAATCGGCAAACGAGGAATTACTCCGTTTAGACCGGATGAAGGACGATTTTCTGTCCAATGTGAGCCATGAATTGAAGACCCCCATGATCTCTGTGATGGGATATATCGGGATGATCCTCAAGGAGAAAGTGGGTTCCTTAACCGAACAGCAAAAGAGGTTTTTGGAGATTTCCTATAAAAACCTCCATAAGCTTGGAAAAAATATCGACAACCTTCTGGATCTTGCAGAGCTCGGAATTCGGAAAGAGGTCTATACGTTTGAGCCGGTTGATCTGGTTAAGGTCATTCAATTCTCCTGTTCAACCGTTGAACCTCTGGCGAAGGAATATCAGATAGAATTGGAGACTCAACTTCCTGCGGGGCCGTTGGCCATCGATGGCGTGGCGGATAAACTTGACCAGCTTTTCGATAACCTTCTCACCAATGCTATCAAATACAACCGCCGGGGAGGAAAGATCACCGTTACCCTTGCGGAAAATGATCGGTTTGCCTTTGCCCGCATTATGGATACGGGTATTGGAATCTCCCACCAATCCCTGAATGAAGTCTTCACCCGTTTCTTTCAGGAAGAAACAAAACCCCTCGGAGATTCCAGGGGGCTTGGGATCGGACTCTCACTGGTACAGGAGATCGTAAAACTCCATCGCGGAGAGGTAAAGATCGAGAGCGAGTCTGGAAAAGGAACGGCCTTTTCAGTCAGGCTACCCAAAAAGATTACCAGTTCGGAGTTCGGGGTTCAGAGTTCGGAGAAATAAAAATACTCCGAACTACCTGCCTGCCGGCAGGCAGGCGAACTCAGTACTCCGAACTATTTCTTCCCAACTGGTGTTGCCCCACCCATCTTCCCGATGTCGATAAAGGGGACAGCCCCTCCGGACACCTGGGGCAAAACCCCATTCCACTTCTCAATGCCTTTATACTCAACCAGGATGGCGCTGATCGAGCGGGCAAGGGCTTCATTGGCTTTGGCCTGTCCCTGAGCGACCACCAGAATGGATTCAGCCTCTCCTTTAGCCGTGGCAACCTTTTGCTGAGCTTCGATCTCTCGCTGGAATAATACCTGTCTCTGGGTTTCCACCTGCTGCTGGGCAACCTGTTTGGCTTCAATTGCCTTCTCATATTCAGGAGAGAAGCGAATGTTGGCGAAGTAAATGTCATCGACGATGATGTGATATCTGGCCAGATTATCCCCTAATTTTGTCATCGCCCTCCTCCGGACCTCTTCTCTTTTCGGAAGGATCTCGGTGATCTGATAGATCGGGACGACCTCCTTGACAAAGTCGTTGAAAGCTGGATCAATGACCTTGTTGGCAAAATCAAGGCCCACCTTTTGATAGAGATCATTGACATAGGACGGATCGATATGGAAGTTCATCATCCCGGTCAGCTTTACCATTTGATATTCCTTTGAAGCAGCATCAATCTCCTTGAATGGATGGGGCTGAACCCTGACATCGACTTTGATCACCCTTTCCGCAATGGGGACTTTGAAATTTAGCCCTTCTCCCATGACCCTTTTTTCTACACTTCCCCACCAGAGGACTACCCCTCTATGGCCTGCAGGGACGAGTGCGAAGGAACCCCATAAAAAAATGAAAATAATGAGAAGGATAATGAGGATTCCAATGGTTCGGGGCTTCGGCCCTTTTAACTCAAAATCTGGCAATGTTCTTTCCACTATGTTTTACCTCCTTCATTTGATTTCGGATTTCGGAACGCGGATTTAGTATTTTAAAGTTCAAAGATAAGAATATTTTTCTCCGTTCCGCAATCGGCAATGGCCTACGGTTTGAGCGTCCAGCCCATTGGTTTGGCGCAGAACTCCCTGGCCGCATCCGTCCGATACGGGGTCCGCTCCACATCGACGATGACTGTGAAACAGTGGTCAAACCTTTGAAAGGCGTAACGGCTGTAGGGAAAATGGTATTCCGCATAACCATAGGGAAGATGGACATCATTCAAATAGGCGATGGTCTGGTCCCGGTCCTGAATCCGGATGTTTCCACGAAGAGAACTGCCGTCATTTCTCAATCTCACTTTGAAGCGAACCTCCTGGCCCGTACGGGCGGGGTCGGGATACATCTCCAGGTCTTCAACAAATAGGGGACCCACACGAATGTCGGTTAACGTCCACCCCTGATGGGTTCGTCTGGCGCAAAATTCTCTTACCACATCGATCGGTCTCTTCGTCCATTCGATGTCGACCTCCACCGTGAAGCAGTGTTCGTGGCGGGAGAACCGATAACCTGTATGGGGAAAGATGATCCGGTTATGGCCCGGCTTGATCAAGACATCTTGAACCGAGGTGACCACCTCATCCCTGTCTTTCACGAAAAGGCTCAATCTGGTCGAATAGTGGGATAGATTGGAGATCGTCGCCTCAAATCGAATCCTCTGGCCTTCCTGTACCGGATCCGGGGACATTTCAAGTTGAAGGACCCGGAGGTCGCTGGGATGAATCCGAGGCCCCCATCTCTCAAAAAGTTTATCAAAAGGAGGGAGGGGTTGTGAGTGGACGAGCGAGGGAAACACGGTCAAGAGTCCAAAAAAGATGATAAAATATCTTTTTTTCATTCTTTTTCCTCTTTTCACGGCTGGCTAAACCAGTTTTTTCTCTATGAGGAAGTTCATTGAGGCCTGGCACGAAGTGGTGGCAAGGGAGATTCCTTCGGAAAAGGACCTCCGGGCCTCCTGAAATTGTGACATCTGAATCCTTCCGATGATCTCCATTAATTTCCTCTCCAGATCAACGTAATGGTCCATGCCGATTACATTCTGAGCGATCCGGAGTTCTCTGAGCAATGCCTCGAGATACCAGATCAAAACCTTTCTGCCTCCAGAGTGCTCCTCGTCCTCCCTGAGAGTGACCAACTGCTCGAGGAGGTTCGTCCCTATGATCAGTCCGGACTTCATCTTCTCCGAGTACTGAAAATCGAAAATGGCTTTTCTCGTATCCATCCGTTTGACCCTTTCCGTCACTCTTTGCAAAATTGTCAAGAATGACCTTGAACAATGGCCCGCTTTAATCCTTAATGTTGCATGATAATTGGTCGTGTCAATCTTGTAAAGGATTTTTTAATTCCGAAAAAGTATTTGGATAGTAGAATGATCAGGAAATGAAAGTGGTATCACGCGCCTTCCCAGCAGATTTTCCCTGCACTAAGGAGGTGACTTGGAAGGTCCCTCTGGACGATTTCCTTGGCATATTTAGCGCACTCAATCAATTTTAGAAGGTCAATCCCTGTCTCAATCCCCATCTCCTCCAGCATATTGACCAAATCCTCCGTTGCAATGTTGCCGGAGGCACCAGGGGCATAAGGGCATCCACCCAAACCCCCGATGGAACCATCGAAGACCGTAACTTCTTCTTGGAGTGCAGCTAAAATATTTGCTAAAGCCGAACCTCGAGTATCATGAAAATGAAGGGCGAGATTCATTCCGCCCAATCTGGGTCTTACCTGCTCAATCATTCGACTCACCTGAACCGGATTGGCCATTCCGGTCGTATCTCCCAAAGCGATCTCGTGAACCCCTATGGCCTGATATTCATTTATGACGAACTCGACCTTCTCAGGTGCAATCTTCCCTTCATAAGGACATCCAAATGCGGTCACCACATATCCTCTCATCCGAATTCCATTGGCGAGTGCCTTTTCGGCGATGCTGCGAAATCCTTTCAAGGATTCACTAATAGACATTTTCACATTCTTTTGATTGTGTTTCTCCGAGGCAGAAACAAAAAGGGCAATCTCTTTAACTCCCGCAGCTAAGGCTCTTTCTAAGCCCTTCTCATTCGGAACCAGGGTAGAGTAAATAATACCGGGTTTTCGCTCTATTCTTCTTACAATTTCTTCTGAGTCCTGTAGTTGAGGAATGGCCTTGGGGTGGATAAAAGAAGTGGTCTCAATCCGCTTTAGACCGGTTTCAGAGAGTCGTTCGATTAACTCGATCTTCTGCTCGGTTGGAATAAAACAGGCTTCGTTTTGAAGTCCATCACGGGGTCCTACCTCAACGACTGTTACCGCCTTTGGGAGTTCCATCGAAAACATTCTCCTTTGATACACCTACTTCTTCTTCAACTCCTCCAAAATCTCTTTGGCCCGATCCACCCTAACCTTTTTCTCTTCGACAAGTCTTTTCGCCACTTCCTCAATAAGTGCTCCTGTGGCTCCTGCCATCACAGCGATGTTTTTGGCATGGAGCGACATATGACCTCTCTGAACCCCTTCGGTTGCCAGAACCCTTAAGGCCGCCAGGTTTTGAGCCAAGCCCACGGCCCCGATGACCTCTCCTAATTCAACGGCTGACTTCACACCAAGTATTTTGACTGCCACTTGTGAAACCGGATTTACCTTGGTCGCACCACCGACTAATCCGACGGCCATGGGAAGCTCCAGAGTTCCTACGAGATTCCCTTCACCATCTTTCTCCCAGGTCGTCAAAGGGCCGTATTGGCCCGACCTTGCGGCATAGGTGTGGGCTCCTGCCTCAATGGCACGGGTATCATTTCCTGTCGCAATCACAACAGCGATCACGCCATTCATGATCCCTTTATTGTGGGTGGCTGCACGATAGGGATCGGCCTCGGCAAAGGTCTGCGCATAGACAATACCGTCGACGATATCCTCCCCACCCATAGCCTCTTTCGTTATCTTTGTCCTAACCCTCACCAACCTCTTTTCTGCAAGATTGGAAAGGATCCTCAAATAGACCCTTCCTCCTGTCCATTCCTCAATAAACGGAGCGAGGGCCTCAGCCATCGTATTAACAGCATTGGCACCCATGGCATCACGTGTATCCACGATTAGGTGAATGATCACCATATCACCAAGGGGCGTATTGAGAACCCTTATCTCCACATCTCTTGCTCCCCCTCCCAGGCTCACAAGCATGGGATCCTGAGCATTCGCCAATTCCAAGATTTCCTCCTTTCTTTCGAAAAGAGCCATCCGGGTGGCATGGGCATCAGAGAGATGAACCAACTGGATCTGGGCGATCATCACGGGTCCGGTATTGGTAACGAAAAACCCTCCGCCACTTCTCGCAAACCGGGCTGCATTGGAGGCAGCTGCAACGACCGAAGGTTCTTCAATGGCCATCGGGATGAGATACTCCTTCCCATTGATGAGAAAGTTCATGGCGATTCCGATAGGAAGTTGTATTGTCCCGATTACGTTCTCAATCATCCGATTAGCCGTTTCAAAGTTGAGGGCTCCTTCTTTGGTTAGGGTTCTGAGCTCCTCTTCCTTCAAATCGGAGAAAGATTGAACGATTTTAAGCCTCTCCTCCAAACCCATTTTATGAAATCCTGAAATCCGGCTGGTCTTCTCCATATCAAATTCCCCCTTGAACTAATAATTTATGACATTGAATTATTTTACCATGATACTTGGAAGCCACAGGATTATCTGCGGAAATATCATGCATAAAGCCATCCCCAGCGCCTGAAGGAGAACAAAGGGAATGACGGAGCGGTAGACATCTCCCATTGTAATGCCTTCAGGAACAACCCCCTTGAGATAAAAGAGAGTGTAACCAAAAGGTGGTGTAATATAATCCATTTGTGCATTTATGAGATACAGGACACCGAACCATATTGTGTTAAAACCCAGACTCTTGATGATAGGAAGAAAGATAGGGATACTGAGTAGAATTTCCCCGATCTCGTCCAGAAACATCCCTGTGAAGACAGAAGAGAGCATTATCCCTATGAGGACGAGCCACCGATCTACGGGCAGTGCGATCACCATGTCTTTTATCAATTGCACACCACCGATTGCGGTGAAGGTATACACAAAGATCTTGGCGGCAATGGTGATCCAAACAATCATGGAGGAAAGCCTCAAAGTTGTATAACATCCACTCCGAATAACTTGCCAATTAAACCGCCGATGAACGATAGCGCATAAAATAGCACCTGCCGCCCCTACACCTGCAGCCTCTGTAGGGGTAGCCATTCCAGTATAAATTGACCCTAAGACCATAATGATAAGTATTGTAGGAAGAATTAACCCTTTGAGACTGGCCATTTTTTTACGCCAGCTCACACGATCCTCTTGGGGAAGTGGTGGACCAAGCTCTGGTTGAAAAAAACATCTCACGCCAATATAAAGGATGTACAGAGTAGAAAGAAGCAATCCGGGTAGGACGCTCCCCATGAACATCTTCCCTACCGATTCTTCTGCTACCTGGGCATAGACAATGGTTATTACGCTGGGAGGAATAAGAATGCCTAAAGTGCCCCCCGCTGCGATACATCCCAATGCTATATCCTTGCTGTATCCGCGCTTCAGCATTGCAGGCAAGGCAATAATCCCCATCGTCGTTGTGGCTGAACCAACTATCCCAGTCATGGCAGCCATGAGTGTGCAGATGGCCACAGTCCCCATGGCCAGACCACCTCTTAAACGACCGGCCCAGTGGTGCATTGCGGTGTAGAGGTCCTCGGCCACCCCTGACTCTTGTAGCACGCAGGCCATAAAGATAAAAAGGGGAATGGCCACATAGACATGTTCTGACATCACACCCGAGGTTGCGCTGGTGACTAAATAGAGAGCCTTAGGACCCCATAGGAAATAGGTGAAGATCAAACCGAGACTGCTAAGGGTGAAGGCAAGAGGAAGTCCTGAAAATAACAAAACGATAAAACTGCCAAACATGAGCACAGTGATCAGCTCGATACTCATGCTACCTCCTTTCCGGTGGCAGCCATCATAAGGTCACGGATGAATTTCGCTACCCCCTGAATCAGTAATAGAAAAGCCCCTAACGGTATGGTTAATTTGATGGGGTAGATCGGGGGGTTCCAGGCTGAAGACCCCCTTTCCATGATCTTCAGGGAATCCCATGCCATCTCTCCACCTTTCCATAACAATAAACCGCAGAAGAGGAAGAAAAAGATGGAAGTTACTAAATCGACGATCGCCCTTCTCCTTAAAGAAAGGCGCCCATATAATATGTCGACATTCACATGTCCCCTCAAATAAAGGGTATATGCTCCGCCAAGAACACCATAGGCACCAAAAATAAGATAGGCGGCATCGAACGCCCATATGGTAGGGGCATTGAATACGTATCGTAATACAACCTCCCATATTGTTACACCAATTATGACAATGACAAGGAAACTAACCATCTTCCCTATCCATTCGCTGATAAAATCAATAATTCGAAGCAAAGTTTTTATTCTTTCCATTTCTCCCCTGTTTAAGTGGTGGGAGAACAAAAAGTTGCTCTCCCACCTTTTAAATCATTTGGCAACTCAAATGGTTTATTTGATTAACCCAAGTAGCCTCATGTATTCCTTTTGGGATTCAAGTACCTTTTTGGCCATCGGGCTTTTGGCACCATATTCTTCCCAAACGGTTATTGCAACTTCTCTGGCTTTAGTCACGTCAGCCTCAGAAAGATATATGACCTCAATTCCATGTTTTTTAAACTTATCAAGTGCTTTTATATTCTCAGCGTGAATATGAGTGAACAGGATAGCCGAAGCCTCCCGGCATGCAGCCTCTAAAATAGCTTTTAAATCTTCAGGCAGGGCCTTCCAAGCATCCATATTGGCAGCATAAAAGATCACACTCGTGGGCTGATGGAATCCGGGTAGGAGGATATATTTTGTAACATCTTGAAGGCCAACTGCCCAGTTTGCAGCTAACCCCCCACGGTCAGCAAAATCGATGACACCTTTCTCAAGAGATGGAAAAACATCGGCAGTCGGTAGAGAAACTACCCCAACTCCTAACTTCGCCATAACGGGTGCTGCCATACCAACAAATCGTCCCTTTTTTCCTTTTATATCTGCTAAGGAGCGAATCGGAACTTTTGAATGCATAGGCTCCTGTTCGTATATGGTTGGCGCAATATAATACATATTGTGCTTGCCCCAAGTCTCTCGTTCTAGTTTTATTCCCCCCTTTTCCCAGAACCAAACTTCATACTGCCATGCATCTGTAAAACCGCATGGGACAGAAGCAGTAAATGCCAATTCGGGCACTTTCCCTATCCAATACCCAGCATAACTATTCATCAATTCAAAAACACCTTTACTCACTGCATCGAATTTTTCCATCGTGGGAACGAGTCCCCCGGGCGGAAATAAGGTGAGTTCCAGACGGCCACCTGTAAGTTCTTTGACACGAGACACAAATCTCTCCTGCAAACGGGATTCCGGTGATCCCGGATCCCATAGGGTTTGCATCCTCCACTTGATCACCTTGGTAGCCGGCGACGCATATACGGAGACCGTGAGAACTATGCTAATCAATAATAAAACCAATGATGAAAACAGCAATATTTTGTTTTTCATATGCTTTCCCTCCTTTTCTCCTCACTTAAATTTGGAATGTATTGAATAAAACAAAGAATCATTTCTTACCCATTTTCCTTGTTAAGATATCACCTCCTTTCATCATGGCGAATAGATGACGACTAAGGCTTTGGCGGGCCTATTCCCCACTCCTTCCCCCCGATGAGGAATGCTGGAATCGAAGTAAATACAATCCCCTTCTCTCAACGAGTATTTTTTGTCTCCATAAAAGAAACGGATTTGGCCTTCCAAAACATAAAAGAGCTCCTCTCCCTCATGATCAAATAGATCCCCCTCCTTACTTTTAGATGGAAGGGTAATGATAAAGGGTTCCATTTTTTTCCGCTTTTTCGTGGGAGCAATGGCCTCGTACCGGTATCCAAAGATGGTCCCATCCCTGACAACAACTTCCCTCTCCCCTTTCTTTACCAGCATGATACTATCTTCGGGTTTTCTCTGTTCAAAAAAGGCCCCGATATCCACACCAAAGCCTCGGGCAATTTTGCTCAGCGTGGCAATGGGAGGGGATTTTTTCCCTTGTTCAATCATAGAAAGATAACTTTTAGTAAACCCTGTCCTTTGAGCAACCTCCAAAAGAGTGAGTTTATTTTGAAGACGGATCTGATGGATCTTTCGGCCGATTTTTAGTTCATCCATAATAAGTGAACTGAGTAAACCATAGGTTAACTTTTTTGTCAAGAAGAAAATTTTCACAAGGAAAAAATGAAAGGTGGTCTTTTCTTTAAGAAGGTATAGGGTTTGAGTAGGAGTTTAACGGTAAGGTTTAAGTCGCTCTAAAAATTTAGGATCGACAACGACTCCCAGCTTTCCGGCCAGGTCGCAGTGTTCGATGGCGAGTTTAAATTCTCCTCTCTCAAAATAGATAAAGGCTAAATGATAGTGAGGCCATGCATACCTCGCATCGATCTCGAGTGCTTTTTTAAAAGACGCCATCGCTTCTTCCGCCCTCCCCTGCTGGCGATGGAGGCTGCCGATATTGAAATGGCCTCTGGCGTAATCCGGTTTGATCTCGATCGTTTTTGCATAGGATGAGAGGGCGTCGTTTATCTTTCCCTTTCTGAAATAGATGTTCCCCAGGTTGTTATGGGCCTCCACATAATTCGGGTTGATTTTAAGGGCCTTCTGATATTGGACCGTTGCCTCGTTCAGATTTCCCTTCTCTCCATAGGCCACCCCCAAATGAAAATAGGCCTCTTCAAAATTCGGGTCGATGCCAATCGCTTTCTTATATTGGGAAATCTCCTTATCCCACTTTCCCTGTCTTCCATAAGCCACTCCGAGGTTGAGTTGGGCCCTTGAATGCTTGGGGTCCAATTTCAGAACCTGTTGATATTCGGAGACAGCCTCCTCCAGATTTCCCCTCTCTGCGGCTTTAAAGGCTAATTGAAAGTGTTCCTCAACGCCCAGGGCCTTATCCTCTTTCTTCGTCTTGGCCGATGTCCCGCATGAAATCAAAAGAAGAACAACGATCAAGATGAAGGATGATCTTAATAGAGTTTTCAAAAGTCCTCTCCTTTCTTCAAACTTTTCTGATTCATTAACAAAAAAGAGAAGGCAAATCAAGTGATTTATTCTTTGACCTTGACCTCTTTGGACGAAATCCATTAAATTTCTTTCTATCATGGAAAGGTTGATGGCTTTTATGCAGAGGCGATTTTACTATGGCTGGGTGATCGTGGGCCTGGCCATGGTTTCCATGGCATTCTGGTACGCCTTCCGAACCACCTTCTCCATTTTCTTCGTTGCTTTGATCGACCATTTCGGTTGGAGTCGTGCAGAAACTGCAGGAGCCCAGTCCATCGGGATGTTGGTCTATATGGCAATGGCTCCCGTGGTCGGTTATCTCGTCGATCGCGTGGGTCCTCGAAAGGTCATCCTTCCAGGAATCTTTTTGATGGGTCTGGGGCTCCTCCTCTGCACACAGGTCAAATCCCTTATTCATTTTTATCTCTTTTTCGGTGTGATCGCAGGAATCGGTGTGACCTGCCTCAGCATCTCACCTTTCACCACCATCCTCTCCCACTGGTTCGAAAAAAAGCGAGGAATGGCAAATGGTCTGGCCAGCGTCGGTATCGGATTCGGCCCTCTAATCTTTGTCCCTCTCTTCCAATACCTGATTATCCTTCGAGGTTGGCCATTCGCATTTCTTATATTTTCTCTTCTTGTCTTCACTATTCCTTTCCCTCTTATCGGTCTCTTTCTGAGACACAGGCCCGAAGGAATGGGTCTCTCCGTAGACGGAGATCATCCAGAGTCCCCTTCAGACACGGAAGACTCCCAAAAAAGAAATGAAGGCAAGGAGGTAAGAAATTTGCTGAAAACCGCAAGGTTCTGGTCTTTCCTGCTCTTTCCATCTTTGACGATTTTTGGTGTTTATATCATCATCGTTCATCATGTGAAGTATCTCATTGATCTCGGGGTAGATCGGATCTGGGCCGCTTCTCTCTTTGCGGCCGTAGGCGCTCTGTCCGCAGGGTTTCGTTTCTTCTGGGGATGGTTCTCCGATCGGGCAGGAAGAGAGATCACCTATACTTTAGGCGGGATCTGTTTTTCTGTTGGCATCCTATTTCTCGTTCTGTTTCACACCCTCCCTTCTGCTTTTTTCCTTTATCTCTTTGCCCTTCTTTTTGGTGCAGGCTGGGGCTCCACCGCGCCGATCTTTATGTCCATTGCCGGAGATCTTTACAAGGGAAGGCATTTCGGGTTGATCTATGGAATGCTCGAAGGCATGATTGGAATTGGCGCCGCAGTAGGGTCCTGGCTGGCGGGATATATTTTTGACCAGACCCAGAGTTATCTCTGGGCATTTCTCCTCGCCATCCTTTCCTGTGCCCTCTCTGTTCTTCTCGCCTGGCATGTTGCGCCTCGGAAATTCCGACGGACCAAACCCACCCTCAGCTTATAATCTTCCTTTGCCATTTCAGCTCCTGCTGTGCTAATATTTTGATTAAAGAAGAACCCTGACACCCTTTTCGCCATATTAATAAAAATGGGAGGACTCCTACGAAATCGATTCTCATTGTCGAAGATGAACAGGACATTGTTGATCTGATCGAATACCATCTGAAACAATCCGGCTTCTCCGTGTTGAAGGCTCTAGATGGCCCTTCAGGCCTAGAAGAGGCGAAAAAGAACCGGCCCAATCTCATCATTCTGGATCTCATGCTCCCAGGCATGGATGGGAAAGAAATATGTAGGGCACTCAAATCAAACCCCCTCACTCAATCGATACCGATCCTGATGTTGACCGCAAAGACAGAAGAGATAGATAGGGTAATCGGGTTTGAGTTGGGTGCGGATGATTATGTTACCAAACCCTTCAGCCCAAGGGAGTTGGTTTTAAGGGTGAAGGCCATCCTTCGCAGGAGGGAAGTTAGTCAGGAAGGTGGGAAAATTATTCAGATCGGCGAACTCTTGATTGATGTCGACCGGCATCACGTCTCCATTAAGAAAAGCCCCGTTCAATTGACCTCCACAGAGTTTAAACTCCTTCTTGAACTCGCATCCAAAAGAGGACGAGTTCAGACCCGTGAGCACCTTCTCGATAAAGTCTGGGGTTACACCTATGAAGGATATGCCAGGACCGTGGATACCCATATTCGGCGATTGAGAGAAAAACTGGGCCCCTTTGGAGATTATATTGAGACCCTCCGGGGAGTGGGGTATCGATTTCGAGAGGAAGAATGATGCCTCGTTTCCAATGGAAGCTGATCCTATATTTTACTTCCCTCTGCTTACTCCTTCTCTTGCTCCAGGGATATTTGATTGATCAACTCAAGTGGTCTCTTCTTGCCTCCCTTCTGATCAGCTTACTCATCGCCCTTCCCATCTCTTTTTATATTTCAAATATTTTCACCGACCCGATCCAGAGGATGACGGAAAAGGCAAGACAATTGGTCTCCGACCGTTTCCTGACAGAGGCTCGGGTTGACCAAAATGACGAATTGAGAGTGCTGTCGAAAGCGATGGATGAGATGGACGTCCAGATCAGAAAAAAGATTGAAGAGATCTCTAAGGAGAGAGATTATCTCCAAACCATCCTCAAAGGAATGGCCGAAGGGGTTCTGGTCGTCGATAGCCGGTCTCGTATCCTGATGACCAATGAGGCCCTCCGGAAGTTCCTTTCTCTCTCCTATGATGTGACGGATAGAATCCCTCTTGAGATCATCCGAAATGCTGCATTGGAGGAGGCCATCCAGAAGGTGATCAAGAATGGGACAAACATCTCTTTCGAATTAAACATCCCCATTTCGGGTGGAAAAACGCTTGAGTGCAATGTGGTGAGCCTTCCCCCCTCTTCCAAAGAGGTAGAAAGGGGGGCGATTGCCGTTTTTCATGATATCACCCGGTTAAAGGAGCTGGAGAAGATCAGGCAGGACTTTGTCGCCAATGTCTCTCATGAGTTGAGGACCCCGCTGACGACTATTAAAGGGTATGCGGAGACCCTCTTGGAAGGGGCTTTGAAAGAGGAAGTTGCCTTCGGATTTGTTCAGGTCATTAAAAGGCATACCGATCGTCTCACGAAAATCGTTGAGGACCTCCTCATTCTTTCAAAAATTGAATCGAAGAAATTCCTTTTACAGGAAGAAGGTATTTCAATACCCGATCTCATCAGTGATGTCATGGATTATATGAGAGAGGCAGCCGAGAAAAAGAAAATTTCCATTGATCGGAGTGGCATCTCCCCTGGTCTTTTTCTGGAGGCCGATCGAAATTATTTAGAGCAGGTCTTTGTCAACCTCATCGACAATAGCATTAAATATACCCAGGAGGGTGGGAAGATTGCGATCTCTGCTATTGAAAAGAATGGAAAAGAAATTGAATTTTCAATCAAGGATAATGGTATTGGAATTCCAAAAGAGGACCTCCCTCGAATCTTTGAACGGTTTTATCGCGTGGATAAGGGGAGGTCTCAAGAATTAGGGGGAACAGGTCTCGGACTCTCCATCGTGAAACACATTGTTCAGGCCCACTGCGGAAGAGTTTGGGCGGAAAGCCAACTTGGAGAAGGCTCGACCTTTTATTTTACCCTACCCCGCAAACAAAAAATAACGTGACCATGTCTATATCGCATGTCCGTCACCTGAGCTGTGTTGATCCATTCTTCCATCATTCCAATATTCCATTATTCCAGAGAGCTTAAAGGTCCTTGAAAACATTCTGAATCCGACCCACATCCGATTCCGAAATATGAACGACGAAAATGGATTCCTTAGCATCTTCCATGGCAGAACCATAGATATAGTCAATATTCACTTGGGCTTCGCCAAATCGCTTAGCTACATTTCCCAGCATCCCTGGTTTGTTCACCAGCTTAAAAACTAATATGGGTTCTTTATCAAATAGATAGGACTTTGGGAGCAATGCCTGTTCAGCCTCTTCCGGCTTGTCGACAAGAATCCGGATTAAAGAGTAATCCGAGGAGTCCTTCAGGATCCCCCGGTAACTTTCGGCAAGGGCAATCCTTCTCCCTGTCTTTTCTCTCATATTATAAAGCTCCTTAACCGAGTCCTTTGCGTTCTGAATGCTCATCGCCAGGATATTGACGTCAGCTTCCTTCAATACATCGCACATCTTTGAAAGCTCGCCGGGTGCGTTCGTAAGGATCACTGAAAGTTGTGTCTTCTTCTCCATGGAGTCCTCCCTATCTTCTTGATCGACCTTAACTCGAAAGATACCAGATCGATCCGGGAAGGTCAAGTCACAACTCAGACGCTTGTCATGGACGTGAGATATTTGGAAGAGGAGATTCTCCACCTTTAAAAGGTATTTTGCAGGCGTTAAAGGACGAAACAAAAAATCAAAACCTTCCTGTTCATCCTTGTCAATAGGAAGGTTTAGGAAGGGCCTGCGTCATGGAAGTGGGGGTTGCCAATTCTCCGAGAGTCCTCGGTTTTTTTTGTACTATTCCATCTACAAACAAGCCCTTTTTACTGACCCAAAGGATCTTTGACGACATCATCATTTATAAACCTTAACGTTGCATTCCTCCCTTTCCATATAATTTTCATGCAACTGTAAGGTAAATAGGTTGAAATTTCTTTGATCCTTTTAAAGGAGGAGCACCATTTACGTGCTCCATGAATCAGATTCTGAAATTCTTGGCGCTAAAATTTAACTTGGCCTTCATTATCCTGTAACATGCCTTGGCTACATTCATCTCAACAACAAATTTTAGCAAAGGAGGTAAAAGACATGTTGAACAAAAGAAGGGTGAAAGGGTGGAAAAGATGGATAACCTACGTGGGGTGTCTGATGACCTTCGTTCTCAGCCTGTCCCTTATTAGAGCGGAGATTTTGTGGGGAGAAGAAAAACCGAAGATACTCAGAATGGCTTTGATACCTGCCGAGGACATTGAGGAGATGATCAGAGCCTTCGCGCCGGCCAAACAGTATCTTGAAAAAGAGTTAGGGGTGAGAATCGAAGAGTTTAAAGCAACCGACTATACCGCTGTGGTGGAAGCGATGCGAGCGAAAAAGATCGATGTGGCTTTTTTTGGCCCCTTCTCCTATGTGTTGGCCGCCAAAAGGGCCAATGCCAAGGCCATCATTGGAGGCAGCATAGGGGATGGAAGGCTCGCTACCTATCACAGTATTTTTGTCACCCACCGGGAGAGCGGGTTGAGAAACATGGAGGACGTGAAAGACCGGGCGAAAAAACTTACGGTCTCCTTTGTGGATCCGGCTTCCACATCGGGCCATTTGATTCCAAGGGGCCATCTGGAGTCCATTGGGATTCGCGTCGACAAAGATTTCAAAGAGATTATTTTTGCAGGAGGGCATGACGCATCGATTCTTGCTGTGAAGGCCCGAAAGGTGGATCTTGGAGCAACCTGGGAGGGGCCTTACAAGAGCGCGCAGGACAAGGGCTTGATCGCTTCTGAAGATGTATTCGTCATTTGGAAATCAGAGAGCATTCCCAGATCGCCGTTTGCGGTCCGAGGGGATATGGACGAATCGTTCGTTCAGAGAATACAGCGGGCCTTTCTGGATATGCCACAAAAAGCGCCGGAGGCATTCAAACAATTTGAAGGAAGATGGGAGAGGAATAAAAGCTATGTGGCGGTGACCGACAAAGACTACGACTATATTCGTCAGGTGGCGAAAGGGTTGGGCATGATCTAGGAGACTTTAGAAATGGCGTGGAAGGTAGGATCTCTTGAGTTGTGTTATTGCGAACGAACCCCTGAAGTGCCCGGAACCAACGGAACCAATATGGTTCAGGGCGGCGCAGGGTAAACAGGATAGGGTTGACCCTTCATAAGGAAAGGAGGCAAAAGATGTTGAGCGTAAGAAATATCGCCAAGAGGTTGCCGGATGGCCGGCTACTCCTTAAAAACATCAGTTTCGAAGTTGAAAAAGGAGAATTTGTTGGAATCCTGGGTGAAAGCGGCGTCGGAAAAACGGTGTTATTGAGGTGCATCAACGGATTGACACAACCTGATCATGGAGAAGTCATCATAAACGGAATAAACGGAGATGGAGGCCCGCAAAAGATCAATGAGAAAAGAGGGCAAGAACTGAGAAAGATACGACGGAAGATCGGAATGATTTTCCAGGGGTCCATTTTGGTTAAAAGGCTCAGCGTGCTGGAGAATGTGTTGACTGGAGGATTGGGTCGGATCAGTACGGTTCGCAGCCTTCTTTACGGATTCACCGATGAAGAGGTAGACAGCGCTCTTGGAGCGATTGATAAAGTGGGAATTCGATCTCTCGCTTATCGCCGGGCGGAGACCCTGAGCGGAGGTGAAATGCAACGGGCGGCTATTGCCAGAGCGATTTTTCAGGAACCCTGTTTGTTGCTCGCCGATGAACCTGTATCCAACCTCGACCCCAAAAATACGGAAGCGGTGCTCGATTACCTGAAACCATTAACCCAGGAAATGGCGATCATCGGAGTCTTCCATGCTCCGAAAATCGTAAGCCAATACTGCACGCGGGCCATCGGAATCAGGGACGGCAACGTCGTTTATGATGGAAACCCCTTCCTATCCGACAACACGCTTGAGGCGATCTATAGCACTGGAAAACACGCTCCCGGTGCGACCGTCGACAAAACCTTCCCCTCTCCGCGGGAGACTGTGACGGAATGGAAACAAGAGGACAAAGACGGAGCAGCCATGCAGATTTCGTAAGTTTTAGAGCCTGATTATTATAGTGAACGACTTAAATAAGTTGACACCCTGAGCGCTCGCGAGGGGTCTCACAGCCCTGAGATTCTTCGCCTCGCTCAGAATGACAGATATAAGGATGTCACATTACTTAAGTCGTTCACCATAGATCGCACGAGTAATTATGTTTATGCCTGAAGCGCGGTCCTTTCAACGTATTGGAGCGCCCGGGCTTATTCGCTTAAAGGCGCCACCGTGAAGCATAAGCGTAGGGGAGGGTCATGAGAGTTGTGACAGGGAAAACGATGAGCAGGTATCAGAAGTATATTTTGCCCGCAGGTATCTTTGGATTTCTGTTGTTGGGGAGCGCGGTTATGTGTCGCGTCGATCCGGTGGCCCTGATCGCAGGCATTCCCCGCGGAATAGACCTATTCGGGCAAATGGTTCCCCCGGCATGGAAAACATTTCCTGAGCTGGTAGGGCCGGCTCTCGAAACCGTGGAGATTGCCTTTGTTGGAACGGCGCTTGGCGCCTCCCTATCTTTTGTGATTGGACTGGTTGCAGCCCATAACATGAATTCGAATCGAATTCTTCGAAACACCGTCAGGACCATCCTCTCGGTGGAAAGGGCGTTGCCCGATTTGATCGTCGTCCTCTTTTTTGTGGCCATCGTCGGCCTTGGCCCCTTCCCTGGAGTGATGGCCTTGGCCGCAAGCTCCATCGGGATGCTGGGGAAATTGTTCGCTGATGCCATCGAAGAGGTGGATCCAAAACCAGTAGAGTCCATGGTCGCTATCGGGGCGACAAAGGCTCAGGTGATCCGCTATGCCGTCCTGCCACAGGTCATCCCTTCCCTGATCGGCAATACCCTTTATCGATTTGAAGTCAATATCCGAATGTCTATTTTCTTAGGAGTCGTCGGAGCGGGCGGCATCGGGTATAACCTGGTCACCTCTCTTCGATTGCTTGAGTACCAAGAGGCCATGGCTGCTATCCTCACCATTTTGATCCTGGTGACGCTTTGTGAAAAACTTTCAGAAAGGGTCAGGAGAATCATCGTTGGACAAGAGCTATTGAGATGAGCGGGAGAAGAACGAATTACAGAGGAGATTTAAGGTATAAGCGGTGGTATAAAACCTACTTCTTTTCCGGAAGTCTGTTCATTCTCATTTTCGGTTGGAGCGTGGCGCATCTAAAAATAAGCCCAAGGCTGTTTTGGGAAGGGATCCCGCATTTTTTCAATCTTGTCACCGAGATGCTTCCGCCGAACTGGGGGGTTTTTTCGAGAGGGAAGATCCTATGGTCCATTCTGGAAACCTTATCGATGGCTTTTGCAGGAACATCTCTGGGGGCCATTGGCGCTTTGTTTTTTGGCCTCCTTGGGGCCGGCAATATTTCACCATCGAAGGTCATCCGGGAAGCAACGAAAAGATTGCTGGCGGCAGAGCGATCGGTCCCCCCTCTCATCTATATTCTCTTGCTGGTGGTCGTCATCGGCCTCGGTCCTTTTGCCGGGATGATCGTTATTGCCATGGGGACCGTGGGTATGCTGGGCAAATTGTTTGCCGAAGCCATCGAAAATATCGACCCTAAGCCATTGGAGTCTCTGGAATCCACAGGGGCAACGAGAATACAGATGGTGCGTTATGCCGTCCTGCCACAGGTCATCCCTTCCCTGATCGCCAATACCCTCTATCGATTTGACATTAATCTGAGGGTTGCCCTCTTTTTAGGAGTGGTGGGGGGAGGCGGTATTGGCGTGAATCTTCAGATGGCGATGAGCCTGTTTCGATATGCCGATGCCTTGGCGATCACCGTGGTGACGTTACTTATCATATGGGTTGCGGAAAGGATATCAGACTATTTCAGAAGGAGAGTCATTGGCCAGGAGATCCTCCATTGATAAAAGAGGAAGACATTGGAGTGCGTTTCATCAAGAATCCGGAATACCGCGGGTAAGGAAATTATAAAAGAAAAATCACCATTAGTAGAAGAGCCTTACATCCACCCTACGGCCTGTGTCAAGGATTCAATCTTGGGGCGATGGACGGCCGTTGGGGCACGGACCGAGATGAGAGAAACCGTTTTCAGCGACTATAGCTATGTGATGAACGACTGTCAGATCATCTATGCAGAGATTGGGAAGTTTTGCTCGATTGCGAGCCACACCCGTATCAACCCCAGCAATCATCCCATATGGAGGGCGACCTCGCATCATTTCACCTATCGAAGCAAGTTCTATGGCTTCGGAGAAGATGATGAGGAGATCTTTCAATGGCGTCGCGACCATAAGGTCACTCTTGGCCATGATGTTTGGATCGGCCACGGGGCTGTCATCCTTCCAGGGGTGAAGATCGGGACAGGGGCAGTCGTGGGAGCAGGATCGGTGGTCACAAAGGAGGTCAAACCTTATACCATTGTTGCCGGTGTTCCGGCCAGGGTGATCCGAAGGCGATTGAGTGAAGAAGTGGAGGCTTCGCTGATACGCATTCAGTGGTGGAACTGGACCCACGATCAGCTTGCCGAGGCTCTCGAAGACTTTCGCTGCCTTGATGCTGCATCATTTGCCGCTAAATATGATCTTTTCGGAGAGATCCTGGAAGGGAAGGATGAATCCCTTTCCTCAAAGCCACTGGGAGGAGCTTTTCATGTCCAAAGAGGCTGAATTCTTTAGAGTCGATACACCATTGCGGCAAGAGTGGATGGCCGTCCTTGCTAAAGCCCGCCCAGAAGATCTGGAAGAGGCCTGGCGTTCTCTCAGAGAGAAGCCGAAATACCATTTATTGAGACCCCACGAGACCGGCTTGGTCATGGTGCGGGCCAGAGCAGGAGGGACCGGTATGCAATTCAATTTAGGAGAGATGACGGTCACTCGTTGCACAGTTCAAGTCGATGGAGGCGCTCCAGGTACTGCTTATGTGATGGGTCAGAATAGGCGTCATGCCGAGTTGGCGGCTCTATTTGATGCTTTGTTGCAGGATCCTTCCCGACACTCTTCACTCATGGAGTCCGTCATTCGTCCTATCAAGAACTCTATCCGGGATAGAAAGGCGATGATTGCGAAAAAGGCTGCAAGCACCCGGGTTGAATTCTTTACGATGGTAAGAGGGGATTAGACATGACCAATGCCGTTAATATGTCGAATTTGTTGCCAGGATTCCCTGATCCGGTCTTGGGTAGTCAGAATACCTTTCGGCAGGTTTTGGACGCTATGGCCCACCCTGGCAGGGTGATCCATCTGGATACGGGCATTCAGTCTCCCAGGCCACTTCGGGGCGCAACAACAGCAGTATGCTTGACCTTGCTCGACTTTGAGACACCCTTATGGATGGATTTAGACGAGAAATCGGATGTATCAGGATGGCTTCGGTTTCACTGCGGGTGTCCGCTGGTGGATTCACCTTTTGACGCGACCTTTGCGCTCATTTCCCGGGGATACGGAGTCCCTACCCTGGATCAGTTCAACGCCGGACAAGATGAATTTCCTGAGCAATCCGCTACACTGATCATTCAGGTGTCAGGCTTTACTTCGGGCTCAGGTAGACGTTTAAGAGGCCCTGGGATTGAAACGTTCGAGCGTCTTGAGGTGCATGGATTGCCGGATAACTTTTGGATGGGTTGGCATTTGAACCAAAGAATTTACCCCCTCGGGGTCGACGTTCTTTTCACTGCCAGCTCAACACTCGTTGCTTTGCCGAGAACGACAGCAGTGGAGGAGTAGCCCATGTATGTTGCAGTGAAGGGCGGAGAAAAGGCGATCCTGAATGCCCATGAACTTCTGGCCGAAAAACGGCGTGGTGATCTTTCGGTTCCGGAGCTGACAGTAGAGCAGATTGAAAACCAGCTTCCCCTCGCCGTAAATCGAGTGATGACCGAGGGATCGCTTTATGATCCAGAACTCGCAGCCCTCGCCATCAAGCAGGCATCAGGGGATCTCATCGAGGCCATCTTCTTGCTGCGAGCTTTCCGCACGACGTTAACACGTCTGGGTGTGTCTCTCCCCATCGACACCTCTCAAATGACCCTATGGAGGCGGATCTCAGCCACATTCAAAGATCTTCCGGGAGGCCAGATCCTCGGTCCTACGTACGACTATACTCATCGATTGTTGGATTTCTCGCTGATATCCGATTCAGGAGATAGGGAGAACGATAGGGTTCGAGAAATTACATCAACACCACTGAAAGAAGCCGTTCCAAGAGTACTTGACCTGTTGAACCGGGAAGGATTGATCGAGACAGCGGCTTCCGAAGATAAAAGAAACGTAGGAGATCTCACCCTCCATCCGCTCCAAATACCGACGAATCGTGATCTGAGGCTCCAAAATCTGGCCCGTGGAGACGAGGGCTTTCTGCTCGGCCTGGCCTATTCCACTCAACGGGGGTTTGGTTATAATCACCCCTTCGTCGGCGAAATACGATTCGGTGAAGTTGCTGTTGAGATAAATCCTGAAGAACTGGGATTTCTTATTGAAATCGGTGAAATCACTGTTACGGAATGCCAAATGATCAATCAGTTTAAGGGGTCGGCAACTCAGCCCCCATGTTTTACAAGAGGGTATGGACTTACTTTTGGACATTGCGAACGGAAGGCCATGGCCATGGCACTGTTAGATCGCTCTTTGCGCTGTCATGAATTGGGGGAAACTGTCGATTCTCCGGCACAAGACGAAGAATTCGTGCTCATGCACAATGATAACGTCCAAGCCTCTGGATTTGTGGAGCATTTGAAACTTCCTCACTACGTCGATTTCCAGGCGGAATTGACTCTGGTTCGGAACCTGCGGTCCGGCGTTCAACAAGAGAAAGCTGAAGAGGAAGGAAAATGAGAAAACAATTAGTGCTGCAGCCGAGAATCAAAGAAACCGGTTTACAGCTCATCAAAGGATATAATTTTGCGTACCTTGATGAAGGAACGAAACGGATGATCCGTCGAGCAATTCTGAAGGCAGTGGCGGTCCCTGGCCATCAGGTCCCGTTTGGTAGCAGGGAGATGCCGTTGCCATTGGGCTGGGGCACTGGGGGTATCCAGATCACAGCTTCCCTCATCGGGCCAGACGACATATTGAAGGTGATCGATCAAGGATCCGACGATACTACCAACGCGGTGAGCATCAGGCGATTTTTCACACAAACGACGGGGGTGAGGAGTACTGAAAAGACGTGGATGGCTACTCTGATCCAAACACGCCACCGCATTCCGGAAACTCCATTGAGAGCGGGGCAAATTATTATTTTTCAGGTACCCATCCCAGAACCCCTCCGATTTCTGGAACCTCGCGAAACAGAGACTCGCAAGATGCACGGACTGAGCGAATATGGTGTGATGTATATAAAACTTTACGAAGACATTTCAATTCATGGTCATATTGCCACGGCTTACATGTACCCGGTGATGGTTCACAACCGTTACGTGGCAAGTCCGTCTCCCATTCCAAGATTTGATAATACAAAAATGAATCGGATGCCGGCTCTGCAACTTTTCGGGGCCGGGCGAGAGAAAAGAATTTATGCCATTCCTCCATATACCACGGTAAAAAGCCTGGACTTTGAAGATCATCCGTTTGAAATCGAGAAATGGGATCATTGTTGCGCTTTGTGTGGTTCAGGTGAAAGTTACCTGGATGAAATCGTCACAGACGATCAGGGCGGACGGCTCTTTGTCTGTTCGGATACGGATTATTGCCAGGAACGGCGGGCAGTGGGTCACAAGGGATCACTACCCGATGCAGTAAAAATGGCGATTACCCGAGTAAAGAGAGGAGATTGAGCATGTCTGTCCATGATGAGGGACCTCTGCTGAAGGTCATGGGAGTCACAAAATATTTCGGAAGCAGGGTAGGCTGTCGGGATGTCTCTTTTGATCTCTGGCCGGGTGAGGTGCTGGGGATCGTTGGGGAATCTGGATCTGGGAAGACGACTCTCCTGAGTTCCCTCTCGGGTTATTTGGAACCGTCAACCGGCACCGTTAAATATTGGATGGGACAGGAAGGACTGGTGGACGTGGGAAGATTATCCGACCCCCAACGCCGGTACTTGATGCGAACGGAGTGGGGAATGGTTCGGCAGAACCCCCGGGAAGGTCTTCGCATGCGGGTCAGTGCAGGGGCTAATGTTGGAGAGCGTTTGATGGCTCTTGGTGCACGCCATTATGGAAAAATTCGTTCCGAAGTGTTTAAGTGGCTAGACCGAGTAGAAATCGACTTAGGTCGGGTCGATGACTCGCCGGAGACCTTCTCAGGAGGAATGCTTCAGCGACTTCAAATTGCCAGAAACCTAGTCACAAAACCCCGCCTGGTGTTGATGGATGAACCCACCGGCGGTTTAGATGTTTCCGTGCAAGCACGGCTCCTTGACTTGATGAGGAGTTTGGTTTCCGAGCTGGGGCTGTCCTTGATTATCGTCACCCACGACCTTGCCGTCGTCCGACTCCTCGCACACCGGCTTTTAGTCATGAGAAACGGGGAAGTGGTTGAATCGGGATTGACCGATCAGGTTCTCGACGACCCTCATCATGCCTACACACAGCTGTTGGTCTCATCCGTGATTCAGCCCTAAAGAGAGGTGAAAGCTTGGATATGGAACCAATGATCGTTATTGACAGTCTTCGAAAATCCTTCTTTCTCCATTTGCAGGGGGGCGTAACACTATCGGTTTTGAAGAAAATCAGTTTGGAGGTGAAGGCGGGCGAATGCCTGGCTCTTTGTGGCCCCTCCGGATCGGGGAAAAGTACGCTTGTACGCCTCTTATATGCCAATTATAAAGCCCGTGATGGAAAGATTCTGGTCAGGCACCAGGGTCAATGGGTCGATATGGTCAAGGCGGAACTGCGGAAGGTTCTTGAGATTCGCAAGCTCACCATCGGCTATGTCAGTCAGTTTCTACGGGTCATTCCTCGGATTCCTGCTCTCGACGTCGTGATGGAACCTCTGCAGCGAGAGGGTATTGCCGCTCATAATGCACGACGCCACGCCGAGGACATGCTGACGAGGCTCAACATACCCCAACGGCTTTGGGGGATTTCGCCAACAACCTTTTCAGGAGGTGAGCAGCAGCGTATCAACATCGCGAGGAGTTTCATTAAGCCTTATCCCATTCTTCTCTTGGATGAACCCACGGCTGCCCTCGATGCAACCAACAGGCGGGTGGTCGTGGAGCTGATCCAAGATGCAAAGGAGAGAGGGGCAGCCATTGTAGGGGTTTTTCATGATGAAGAGGTGAGAGATGCGGTTTCCACATGTATCTTCGAAATGACATTCGATGGGGGTCAAGCATGAAAAAAGAAATCATTTTCACTCATGCTCAAGTTGTCACCCCAGATGAGGTCTTTCGGGGAGCAGTCCGGGTGACAGATGGGAAGATCCATACGATCGACCGGGGGAGAAGCAAACAGTCTGCCTACATTGACCTGGAAGGCGATTTCCTCCTCCCGGGGCTTATTGAATTGCATACCGATAACCTTGAGAAGCATTTTTCCCCGCGGCCCGGAGTTCGATGGCCATCGATGGCGGCGATTCTCTCCCATGATGCATCGGTGGTTGCTGCCGGAATTACGACCGTTTTGGATGCCCTTGCCGTGGGAGATACGCTGGAGGACAGTGCCAGACTTCGGGATCTCCGGGAAATGGCTGATGCAGTGAAGTCGGCCCAGAAATATGGATTTTTGAGAGCGGAACATCTTCTGCACATGCGTTGCGAGATAGGTTATCCGCAGGTTCTGGAGATGTTTGATTTTTTTCTTCATGATCCCGATGTGAAGCTGGTTTCCCTCATGGATCATACACCCGGCCAACGGCAGTTCACCAAGGTTGAAAAGCTGTTTCAGTATTACCAGGGAAGATACGGGTTAACTGTGGGGCAGATGGAGCGACTAATTCATAATCGTCAGAAGAATCAGAAAACCTATGCGTCGAAACACAGGACCGCTCTGGTCGAGATGTGCAGGAAGCGCGGAATCCCTCTTGCAAGTCACGACGATACCACCTTGGACCATGTGATGGAATCGGCTTCAGAGGGAATTGTGATTTGCGAATTCCCGACTACCGTTGAGGCAGCAGAAGCAGCACGGAATCACGGACTCAGCATCCTCATGGGTTGTCCTAATTTGGTCCTCGGAGGGTCCCATTCCGGGAATGTCTCTGCCCTGGAGTTGGCAAGGAGGGGTTTATTAGATATCCTTTCTTCGGATTACGTTCCCGCCAGCTTGATCCATGGCGCTTTCTTGCTCCATCAGGAACTGGGCATTTCTTTGCCAGATGCATTTGCTACCGTGACAGTTAATCCTGCACGGATCGCAAAACTCGATGATCGAGGGTCCATCCAATCGGGGAAAAGGGCAGATCTAATTCAGGTTAGAATGGATCACACCTTGCCAGTGGTCAGAAAGGTCTGGAGGTGCGGCGAGCGGGTCTTCTGATGAAGTTTGGAAGAGGTGCTATCCACACCGACTCTATTTAGTGTCTGTCCATAAACAGCGTTTTCCGTCATGCCGGACTTGATCCGGCATCCAGAAGGTCTTGAAAGGACTGGATTCCGGCTTTCGCCGGAATGACGATTCTGATTGAGAGGGCAATTTATAAACAGACTCTATTTAAAGATTCTCACAAGAAGAGAGATGTCGAGAAAATGATAGGTTTCCCAAAAATCGGAAGTAAGATTGACGAAATAAGAATCGATGGGGACCTTAATGTTTTTAGAAAGGACTTGGAACAATATGCCGCCATTGGGTTGGAAGCCGTTGAGATTCCATTGCATGGTCTGGATGTTATTAGGAATGGTTTGCTTAATGAGAAGAGGTTAAATTTGGTTTTAGAAATTTTGAGGTCTTTCGATTTTGAATACACTGTTCACTCTCCCAATCCTTTGAACCTGATGGAGCAGTGGAATTCAGCACTCCATATTTCTGTTTTCAGAGCGAGTCTTGAATTCACCTTAGCGATTGGATCAAATATATTAGTCTACCATGCTGGCCGCTTCATCCCGGAAGAGACATTTCCCATCCGAAATGAGAATAATATTTCAAGAAGTGTGGCTCTTCGACTGATGGAGATCGAAAGGGAACATCTTCTTAGGCTTTCCGAAGAATATCCCAATGTCATCATCTGCATTGAAAATGCGAGGCCTTACCTCTTTCATAGTCCCTATTGTTATGGGGAGAGGATAGAGCCTCTCAAGGAGCAGATAGAAAAAATAGGGAGACCAAACGTTAGAGTCAATTTGGATATTGGACACCTCTATATGGCTTCTCATTTTTACCAATTCGATCCCGTAGAAGCTGTCAAAGAAGTCCATCAGTTTATCGCTCATACTCACATCCATGACAATTTTGGAGGAACCATCTATTACCATGAGAAGATTCAAACCCACCAGATCCCATTTGGCCGGGGAGATGCCCATATGCCTGTAGGATGGGGAAATATTCCCTTGGCGGAGATTCTTGCTGCTTATCTCCCTTCTTATCAGGGAATGCTGATGATGGAACTGCGAAGCAGATATTTCGACTACGTCAAAGAATCGAAAGAGAATTTAGTCTTTTTGCTTCAATCCATGACCAGTGCGAATCGGCCGATTTCCAGATATTCTCTGTTCCGATGAGCCTCCGGTGCATCCAACGTAAATTTAACAGAAAATTCATGAATCCTTAATAAAATTGTAATAATCAAATTGTATCTTCCAAAGAGCTTATAAAAGGAGGGATGTTAAAATGCAGAAAACCGCTTATCTTTCAATTATCATGATCAGACTTGAATGCCTATTGGTCAAGTGGGAAGGAGTTATTACTGCCTTTGTCACGCTTTGCGCCGTCGTAGCGATTACCCTCGGAATCGTTTGGCTGTTCCTAATGAAGGACACCTTGCTGTTTATCGTTTTGAGTTTTAGTTCGTGCTATCTAATTGGGAGAAATTTCTGGAGGTTTAAATCTGAGAGACTCTCTGTAGAAAACTAACGCATGGATATCGAAGGAGGATTTGGGATGAAAAGGAAAGATGAGGGAAAGATAAAAAACATGGAAAAATCAGTTCGAAAGGAAACGATCAAGAAGAATGAGAAAAAGGTAGAATTCAGCCTCTCCGCGCCAGAGGCAAAAGAGGTATTTCTCGCAGGGGAATTTAATCATTGGGATGTTCGATCAATACCCATGAAGAGGCGTAAGGACGGAAACTGGAAGGTTAATGCCAGCCTGCCTCCGGGCCGCTACGAATATAAATTTTCTGTTGATAACCATTGGTTGGAGGATTTTCCGAGCATGGAACTTGCCCCCAATTCCTTTGGTACACAGAATTTAGTTCTATGGGTTAAATAAACGCAACGAAGTTCAGAACCGATTGCTTATGTTGGTATATAAGATATTGCACCCTATGGCCGGTCTTATTCGAATTGAGATCCCATGAACAACCAATCCTGATACAGCGGAACTCAATATTGATGTATGAACCCTATTTTGATTGTTGAGGATGAAAAGGATATTGTTGATCTGGTTGAATATCATCTCAGACAAGCCGGGTTTTCTGTCATGTCAGCCTTCGATGGCTCTTCCGGATTAGAACAAGCAAGAAGGAAACGCCCAGCCCTCGTTATTCTGGATCTGATGCTTCCTGGGATGGATGGAAAGGATGTCTGTCGATCACTTAAATCGAATCCCCTCACGAGACTAATTCCCGTTCTAATGCTCACTGCAAGGGCTGAAGAAGCAGACAGAATTATTGGGCTTGAGATAGGTGCAGAGGATTATGTCACCAAGCCCTTCAGTCCGAGGGAATTGGTCTTGAGGGTGAAGGCCATCCTCCGAATGAGGGAAATTGATCGAGAAAGCGAGAAGTCTCTTCAAATTGGAGATCTCCTGATAGATATTGAAGGGCATCATGTTTCTGTAAAAAAAATGCCTATCCAATTAACTTCAACCGAGTTCAAACTTCTTGTGGAGCTTGCCTCCAAAAGGGGGCGGGTTCAAACTCGCACAAGTCTTTTGGACAGAGTATGGGGATACACCTACGAAGGGTATGACAGGACAGTGGATGCTCATATTCGCCATTTGAGGGAAAAACTTGGAGATTTGGGCAAATATATTGAAACTCTCAGAGGAGTGGGATACCGATTTCGAGCAGAAAACGAATGAAGTTGTTTCCTTCTTAAACCTCCTTAAACCTCCCGTTTATTTGATACGAATATCCCTCTTACGCTCTTTGACTCACAACCCTTTCAACTTTTCACACAAATTTCACTTGCTTGACATTTTCTTGTCACATTAAGGGGTTAATCTAATACCATGAAAAAATGGTTAATGGCTGATTTGCACATTCATTCTACCTTCAGCGACGGGTCTATGCCAGTGGAGGAGATTGTAAAGATTTATGGGGAAGCAGGTTTCGATGTGATCGCCATCACCGATCATCTTTTTGATACCCAATCCCCGAGGAGCCTCGAAATTCACGAAGAAGGAAAATCGATCAAGGATTTGAAAACCTATTTCCGTAAGATTGAAGAAGTCTCTCTTTGGGCTAAAAATAATTATAACCTTTTAGTCATCCCTGGTCTTGAGATTTGTAACCTTTCTGAAGATTACCACATCCTCGGCATTGATTTGAAAGAACCGATCAATCCCAATCAAGATGCTGATGGCGTCATCAAAGAGATTCATCGTCAGGGCGGCCTTGCCATTGCTTCTCATCCCCATTTGAAGCTTTCCTACTTCTTACAAGGGGATACCCTTTCTATTCAGAGCCATCCTCTCCACCTATGGAAATATCGGGAGAGATATACGGGCAAGATTGATGCATGGGAGATTGCCAACCGAGAGGACCTCTTTCCCATTATAGGATTGGAACGTTTCCCTTTCCTGGCCAATTCCGATTTCCATGAACGCCATCACCTCACCTCTTGGAAGTCCCTCATTCTTGCTGAAAAGGATAAGGAAGATGTCAAGAAGGCTATAATTGAAAGGGGTGTTAGCCTCTTTTTCTTTCGAGATAGAATAGAAAGTAGTATTCTCCCTCAAATCGGGAATCATGAAACATTTGGAGAAACGATTATGGATGACGAAAAGGATTGGGAGGGTCCCGGAAAAGCTAAGATCTTAATCGCCGATGACGAAAAAGATCTTGTGGAAATGCTATCTTATAACCTCCAGAAAAAGGGATATAAAACGATCAATGCCTACGATGGATTTGAGGCCTGGGAGAGAATTGAATCAGAAAATCCTGACCTTCTCATCCTCGACCTAATGATGCCAGGGATTGACGGCTGGGAACTCTGTCGCCTCATCCGTCGCAGTCAAAAAAAAGAGATCAATGAGATGGGAATATTGATGCTCACCGCCAGAGCCATGCCAGAAGACAAGGTCTATGGACTTGAGCTGGGGGCCGACGATTATCTCACCAAGCCGTTTTCTCTTCATGAATTAATTCTAAGGGTTGAAAAAATCGTGAACAAAAGGACTACCCTCTCCGGACTTCATAAAGAAGTCGATCATCTTCAACATAAGATGAGAAAAACAGAAGAGAATCTTCGGGGAGTGGTCCACGACCTTAAAAATCATCTTACTTCCATGGGGGTTTCCGCGAAATTATTGTTGCGCAAAAGAACGCAAGAGGAGAAGTTTAAATTTATAAAAAATATATATGAAAACAGTTTCCGACTGACACGATGGGTGGAGGACATTCTCAAATTTTATGATTTTCCTTTCGATGAGCGAAAAGAAGAAATGAGGGAAGTCGAGATTCCATCCATGGTTCAACAAGTGGTCGATTTATTGCAAGACGCCGCCAGAGAAAAGAAGGTAGAAATTCTTTTCCAGTCCCCTCCTTCTATTCCAACAATTCAATGTCACGAGCAGTTATTACAGAGGGCCGTAGATAACCTCATCTCTAACGCCCTTAAATACACATCGAATGAAGGGAAGGTGGAAATCTCCATGGCTCATTACTTAGAAGGAAATAATGGAGGCGGCGTCGTAGAGATTGCCGTTAAAGATTCTGGGATTGGGATTTGCGAAGAAGACTTGGAAAAGATCTTTGAACCTTTTTATAGAGGAAAGAATGTTTCCTTCGAGAAAGGAGTGGGGTTGGGTCTCTCCTTGGTTAAAGAGGTCGTGGACATACATGGGGGGAAGATCTTAGTCCAAAGTGAACCCAATAAGGGAAGCACATTTTCTATCCTGTTGCCCGTTAGGATGAAATCAAATTATGAAAGTAATGTGTATTCGACGTCCTTAACAAGAATTTCTCATTAATGTCATCAAATCGTGACATTTATCTGTTTGAATGGGGATACTAAATTTATTTAGGAGGTTCATATGGATTGTCATCGCTGTGGCGGTACCATGATCCTCAAAAAGTTTTGTGACTATGGTGGGTATTCTTGGGGATGGAAATGCATTTTTTGTGGAGAGATTATTGATCAGATCCCAGAGAATCATCAATCCCTCAAAATAGCCAGGCAGCAAAAACAAAATAGAGGGGAGTCACTCTGTGATGACATGGAGGAAGGGGGGCAGAATGGAAATGGATTCGTGTGGTGTGGCGTATGAGCGGAAAAAGGGGGGGATTTTATCTTCACAAGACAAATTAGTTAAATGATGGGCAGATAAGAAACACTGAAATCATTTTTAAAAAATCGAGGAGGAGAGAACCATGGATAAGAATTTTGCTCCGGAAAAGTATGGGATGCTGATCTGTCCACTTTGCAGCGGAAAAGGCTTTTTAATCAAAGACTCTGACCAGATTAACGTTACGTTAAGAAGGGTTTGTACAAAATGTGGCGGGTTTGGTGCTACTAAGAAGGAAGAGGAAGCTTTTGAAAGCTGGGGGATTCGAATCTGATAGAGAGAATGAGATTGCCTTGAACTAACGGAAACGACTTGCGAAGGGAGGTCTTCAGGTGATGATGCGGAGGAGATTAAATTCTTTTTTGTTAAGATTGCGGTACTTAAAACTGTTGGTGGAAATCTATAGGTTAATTGGTCTTAATAGAGTCGGAAGAAAGTTGGATTTTAGTAAGGCAAAATCATCATACCCCAAAGGGGCGCATGTTTTCTATCCTCTTACCCGTTAAGGAAATTTTAAGAGGAGTGGAGATGGAAAGAGGTCATGGGATTATTTAAATCAAAAGGAAGAACATTAATGAATTATAAATTTCTATATAGCGAAGATTTCTTGATTATCAAACTATCGGGGATTGCCGGAGTGAACGAACGTTTATCGGTAAAGGAGTATCTGACTCCTCATATTAGGGAATCATTCCAAAAGGTCATCGTGGATATGGAGGGGCTGGATGAATCAGAGGGAGTTTATATCTTAGGCGTCTTGAATACGATAAAGAAGGAGTTCCAGCTCTTGGGCGGTGGGGTTAAACTCTGCTCCCTGAAACCGGAGCTTTATCGTTATTTTCAGGAAAATCGTTTAGACCAAATTTTTGATATTGGTCAGTCGATAGAACAAATCAAATCAAAGTTTATGAGGAAAAGTAATGACAGCTAAAACAGAAGAAATTCAGCAGGGCATCTATCTTTTAAAAGGGGAAGGGAAAGGCAGTCACAATTATCTGATTCGGGCAGCTTATCGAAATGTTTTGATCGATTCGGGTCTGGATCAGAATTTTCTTTGTCTCCAGGAACAACTCCTCAGCCTGGGGCTGAAGATTAGGGACATCGACGTGGTGATCAACACCCATGAGCATTTGGACCACATTGGCTCCAATCGATATTTCCAGGAATCTTCTTTGATCGCCGCCCATCGTTTTGCAGCAACAAAAATCACTCTGGAAGATCACTACGTAACCCTCTATCGCTCCGGTGATCGGAATGAAGTGCCGCTCCGCATACATTTATGGTTAGAGAATCGATCACTTTTTGACCTCGGGAGTCACACGCTTGAAGTGATTCATACGCCGGGACATACGTCAGGCTCCATATGCATCTATGAGTTCAAAACGAAGGCACTTTTTTCAGGAGACACGGTCTTTGCTGGAGGAACACTTTCCTACATCGCGGAATCTGGAAGCGTGGGGGATTACGTCAATTCCATCATGCGTTTGGAAACCCGCAAGATCTCAAAGATCTTCCCCGGTCACGGGGATATTTGCCAAAATCCTGAAGAGGATTTATCTCAGGCGGTTCTCAATGCCAAAAAATTGTTGAGAGGAGAGCGTGGTGTTTCGACGAGCCCTTATCGCCCGCCAATATCCATGAGGGCCCATTAAAGAGTGGGTTAAATTAGAAGGGAGGTGAACGAATGGATTGAAGAAAATTTAAAGGAACGGTAACATAACGGTAACATGAATGTAACAAAAGAGGGTCAAAATGATTGGAGAACAAAATTAAAAAGGAGGAAAGTTTTATGAAACGAACGGGCATCAAAGTGATGTTTTTGGGGCTGTGGATTGGGTTTTTGGGCATTCTTTTTCTTGCCCCGCATGCAGGGGCGCAAAACATGATCCAGATAAAAGGATCGGACTCAGAAGTCAATGTCGTGCAAAAACTTGCCGAGGTCTTCATGCAGAAGAACCCGGGGGTGAATATTGCGGTGACAGGCGGCGGCTCAGGGACAGGCATTGCGGCGTTAATCAACAAGACGACGGATATCGCCAATTCCTCGCGCGAGCTGGGCCCGAAGGAAGAAGAGGCGGCAAAGAAGGCCGGCATTTCACCGTTCCGGGTTGTTTTCGCCACCGATGGCATTTCGGCCATCATTCATCCCGACAATCCTATCTCGAAACTCACCCTTGAACAACTGGGCAGGATCTTTAAGGGAGAGTTTAAAAATTGGAAGGAAGTCGGGGGGCCGGACATGACGATCTCCTTGTACGGCCGACAGAGCAACTCCGGAACATATGTTTTCTTCCGGGAATTTGTGGTCAAAGGGGACTATTCCCCCCATAAGAAGATGATGAATGGAAATGCACAAATTGTGGAAGGGATCCAGCGGGATAAGGCCGGCATCGGCTACGTGGCCGTTGGTTATGTGGTGAATGAAAAAGGGGAAGTGAGACCAGGCGCTAAAATTTTGAGTATCGCCAACGACGCTCAATCCGAAGCCTATTCTCCAGCCGTCATGGAAAATGTCATGTCCGGAAAGTACCCCATTAGCCGTCCCTTAAACCAGTATGTTTTCGGAAAACCAAGCGGTAAGCTTCTGGACTTTGTCAAATTCGAATTGAGTCCAGAAGGACAGGAGATTGTTCGCAAACAAGGATTCTTCCCTGTTCAGAAACACTGGATGGAATTTAACCGTAAACAGGGCATCTAAGGTCGAAACCTGCCTGAACAAAAGGACGATCGGGGGAAGGTTTTTCTTCGGTAAACGAAGAAAACTTTCCCTTGATTTTTTTTTATAAATTAAGGATCATACAACTGGAAATTGACGCGGAGATTGGAGAAGCCGTCCTGGAGAAAAAAAGAGACTTTACACTTGCCGGTGTTCGAAGCCAGAGGATCAAAGAATTCCTGATTGAAAGGTTTTTTTTCGTTAACGGTCTGCTGGCCACTCTGATCCTCCTTGGCATCTTTTCTCTCCTTTTTGCCAAGGGTTATCCCGCGTTAAGGGAACTTGGCTGGAAGAGTTTTCTTTTCAGTGCGCATTGGAACCCCACGTCTTATGAAATCCCCCGCTATGGGATCCTCTCCCTGATAAACAGCACGCTCATGGTTACCCTGGGCGCCCTGGCCTTTGCTGTTCCGCTCGGGGTCGCCTGCGCCGCTTTTATCTCGGAAGCGGCCCCTCCTCGAATCCGGGAGATTTTAAAGCCCGCGGTCGAAGTCCTGGCGGCTATTCCTTCGGTGGTCATTGGATTTCTCGGAATTGTCCTGGTTAATCCGGTGATTTCCACCGTCTTTGGAATTTCCCATGGCCTCAATGCGCTCAATGGTTCCATTTTACTCGCTGTGATGGCCCTCCCGACGATTATCAGCCTCTCGGAGGACGCCCTGAAGGCCGTCCCTAAAACTTATAAAGAGGCCTCGTACGCCCTCGGAGCCAATCGCTGGCAGACAATCGTCCGCGTTTCTATTCCTTCGGCGCTTTCCGGAATCATCGCTTCCATCATGCTTGGCATGGGACGGGCGATCGGAGAAACGATGACTGTTCTGATGGCGACGGGGAATGCCCGGGCGTTGACCTTTAACTTCCTCGATCCCATTCAGACGATGACGGCAACGATTGCGATAGAATTGGGGGAGGTGCCCTATAACACCACGCACTACTATGCCCTCTTCATTATCGGATTTGTTCTCTTCCTGATGACCTTCCTGGTGAACCTGGTCTCGGATATCATCCTTCAAAAATACCAGGAGGTGGATCGGTGAAGAAGAAAATATCCGAGCAATTGGGATTCCTGGTCCTCACCTTCTCCGGCATCTTTGTCATCCTGATTCTCGGGGTCATCTTGTTCGATGTCATCTCCAAGGGAATCGGCGTCATTTCATGGGAATTCCTGACTCATCCCCCACGGGAAGGCATGACGAAAGGGGGAATCTTTCCTGCCCTTTTAGGAACATTTCTCGTCAGCGTAATCACCGTGCTGTTTGCTGTTCCTCTGGGCATGTTTGCGGCCATTTACCTCCATGAATACGCCAGAGCGGGCAAACTCACCCGTTTGATCCGTCTTTCCATCCGGAATCTCTCAGGGGTTCCCTCCATCGTTTATGGGCTCTTTGGGGTGGTCATCTTCGTTCAAACATTGAATTTCGGAACTTCAATTCTTTCGGCCGGCCTGACCCTGGGCCTGTTGACCCTCCCCTGGACGGTCACGGCCTGTGAAGAAGCCCTCAAAACCGTCCCCAAGTCCTACCGGGAAGGAGCGCTTGCCCTCGGAGCTACGAAATGGCATTCCATCCGAACCAATGTCTTGCCTTATGCCATTCCCGGGATGCTGACCGGTGTGATCCTTGGGCTGGCAAGGGCCGCTGGAGAAACCGCGCCGATCCTCTTCACGGGAGCCGCTTTCTTCCTGCCCCATCTCCCGAAATCCATTTTTGATCAGTTTATGGCTTTGCCTTATCACCTCTATATTTTAGCCACACAGCATCATGCGATCGATCAGGTCAGGCCTATCGCTTACGGCACTGCGCTCGTTCTCCTGGCTTTGGTTTTTACACTCAGCCTGACTGCGATCCTGGTCCGCTACCAGTATCGAAAAAAAATGAAAGGATGAAAGATGAGCAACCCTTTGAAAATCCAGGTCCGCCATCTCAACTTTTTTTATGGAGAGATCCAGGCCCTCAAGGATATTAATTTAGAAATCCGGGCCAACCATGTGACCGCCCTGATCGGCCCCTCGGGATGTGGAAAGACAACGTTTCTCCGTTGTCTGAACCGGTTGAATGACATTGTGGAAGGCGCCAGGATGGAGGGCGAGATTCTGCTGGATGGAACAAACATCTGTGGGGATAATATCGATCCTGTCCAGGTCCGTCGGAACGTGGGGATGGTATTTCAAAAATCGAATCCCTTTCCCAAAACGATCTTTGATAACGTGGCCTATGGCTTGAGGATCAACGGGAACTATTCCAGAAGAAAGATTGAAGAAATGGTTGAAAAGAGTTTGAGGGATGCGGCCCTGTGGGACGAGGTGGCGGACCGGCTTCAGGACTCCGCGATGGAACTTTCCGGCGGGCAACAACAGAGGCTCTGTATTGCGCGCGCCCTGGCGGTGAAACCAGAGGTTCTTTTGATGGACGAGCCGGCTTCGGCGCTCGATCCGATCGCCACTCAGAAAATCGAGGAATTAATAAGGGAGTTGAAAACCAAGTACACCATCGTCATCGTTACTCATAATATGCAACAGGCCGCCAGGGTCTCTGATTACACGGCCTTTTTTTACCTGGGCGAACTGATCGAAGTGGACCGCACGGAGAAGATCTTTACTCATCCCGGCCTTAAGAGGACAGAAGACTACATCACGGGACGTTTCGGGTAACAATAGGTGTGACATATCGCTTGATTACATAGATTCCAAATCTTGATTACACCGATGAAAGATAAGCTTACAGAACGTATTATTGGTTGTTGTTTTAAAGTCCATAGAGAATTGGGACCTGGATTTAATGAAAAAATATATCATAATGCAATAAAGGTATTATTTGACCAAGAAGGGTTGAAATACAGTACAGAAAAGTTATTTGATGTATTTTATCTTAACAAGAGAATGGGTAGCTTTAGAGTAGATTTAGTCGTGGAAGAGGAAGTAATCGTTGAAATTAAATCTTTGGCAGGAAATATTCCTGCTCTTTCTCAACATCAATTGATTTCTTATTTAAGAGCATCCGGTTTCCACGCTGGCTTGCTTGTTAATTTCGGCAACAAGAGTTGTCAAGTGAAGCGGGTTGTGTTTTGAATCTGCGTAATCTTTTTTTAAACAATCTGTGCAATCAGCTTTAGCAGAAGGAGATGACGATGACCAGAGAGACCCAATTTCAGAAAGAGTTGGAAGAGTTGAAGGAGAATCTTTTAAAGATGGCCACCCTTGTGGAAGAAACCATCCATGATGCCGTTCAGTCTCTGGTCAAACGGGACTCCGAACTGGCGAATCAGACCTTTAAGAGAGAAAAACAGATTAACGATATGGAACTTGCTATCGATAAGATGTGTTTAAAGCTTTTAGCTCTAAGACAACCGATGGCGGTTGACCTCCGCTTCATTACCTCCGCCATGAAAATCATCACCGACCTGGAACGAATGGGTGATCAGGCGGTCAACATTGCCGAACGGGCCCTTTCCTTGAACCAGGAACCCCAGCTCAAACCTTACATCGATCTTCCCCGGATGGCTGAGATCGCCCAGTCGATGGTGAAAGATGTCCTCGACGCCTTTGTAAACCAAGATTCTAAATTGGCGCGTTCGGTATGCGAGAGAGACGACCTCGTTGATGGATTAAATGACCAGGTCTTCAGAGAGCTCCTCACCTATATGATTTCAGATCAGAAGACCATCACGAGAGCAGTCCATCTGATCATTGTCGGTCGATGTCTCGAACGCATTGCCGATCATGCCACCAATATCGCCGAGGATGTAATCTTCATGGTGGATGCCCTGGTCATCAAACATCGCGCGGATGCCAAAGAAGAAACAAAGAAAGAAGGTTAAGGTTAAGAAGCCCGTATCGTTTATGGTCAAAGGGTTATGGCTAAAGAAATATAAAGACGAACAACATAACCTTTTAACGAAACGAGCCCTGAACCTAGCATGGTACAGGGCGAGCATCGTTACCCTAACCATAGAAATCGTAATTTAAAGAGATTAAATCCATGCACCAGAGGTTTGATAACGATCTTGAGATCCTAAAAAAGCAGGTGATCATTGACACCTACCGTTCCTCTGGTCCGGGGGGGCAGAGAAAGAATAAGACGGAGACCGCTGTCAGGCTGAAACATCTTCCCTCTGGCATCACGGTGACCGCAACGGAACACCGGTTTCAATCTCAAAATCTGAGACTGGCCTATGAGAGACTTCAAAAAAAACTGCTGAGATTGAACCGGCCTAAAAAGAGACGTCTTCTGACGAAAGTCCCATTAAAGGCGAAGGAGAGAAGAATAGAGGAGAGGAAGATTCATTCTAAAAAGAAACAATTCCGTCAAAGCCCCTCATTCGATCGAAACCATATGGACTAAAAGGATGGAAATCTCCAGAAGAATTAGGATCACTTTCCTCATCGGCATTTTGGTCACATTACTGTTCGGCATTCTGATGTGGATCAGATTTCCTCCAGGGGAAGTTCTGGAAGAGAAACTCTACGATTATCGGTTTAAGATCAGGGGCGCCCTCAAACCCTCAGAACATATTGTCATTGCTGCCATTGACGAAAAGAGTATCGGCAAGCTCGGAAGGTGGCCCTGGAGCAGAGATAAGATCGCCCAACTGGTGAAGCGACTGGCAGAGGGAGGAGCAGAGGTCATCGTATTGGATATCATCCTCAGTGAGCATGAAAAAAATGACGGGATGCTGGGCCGTGTCATCCGGGATGCGGGGAATGTCTTGCTTCCGGTCGCCTTTGAATTCGACCGAAAATCCGGCGTGCCGGACCATAAATATCTTCTTGATTCGGTCTTCCGATCTATCCACGATCCAGAAAGGTTTAAACAATATGCTCCGATCTCTATGAAACAACCCCTTCCTCCTGTCCCGGACCTCATTCGGGAAGCCATGGGACTGGGGCATGTCAACATGTTTCCGGATGGAGATGGGACGCTCCGATGGGAGGCCATGGTTCTTGAATTCGATGGTTATTTCTTCCCTTCCATCGACCTGCTGACGGCATCGATCTACCTCGGCGTTCCACGCGAAAAGATGATTCTGAAGGCCACCTCAGGCATCCAGCTCGGAGAGAAACGGTCTATCCCCACGGACCGCTTTGGGAGAAGCCTGATTCATTATTACGGGCCCAATCATACCTTTCCCTATCTCTCCATCGCCGATATTCTCGATGGAACGATAAAACCGGACTCCTTCCAGGGAAAGATCGTTCTGGTCGGTGCGACAGCCGTTGGAATTTATGATCTGAGGGTCACGCCCTTTTCAGCCGCCATGCCCGGAATCGAAAAGCATGCCAACGTCATCTCCTCTCTCCTCGATCACCGGGTCATGGAAAAGGCGGCTTTCCATTTCGATTTCATTCTCCTGTTGCTATCCGGCCTCCTTTTTACCCTTTCCGCCGTCTGGGTGAAAGCCCTTGGAACATCGGTCATCACAGGCCTTGGCCTGGCCCTGGTATCCATGGCGGGCTATCTCCTTTTCGCTTTTCAGAATCTCTGGGTGAATATGGCCTATCCTTTAAACAACCTCCTCCTCATCTTCATCAGCATGACCGCTTACAACTACGCCATCGAGGAGCGTTATGCGAGAAAGATCAGATCCATGTTTTCAAACTATGCCACGGAGAGGGTGGTCAATGCCCTGATCCAAAATCCGGGGTTGACGAAATTAGGAGGCGAGAGAAGGGAGATCACGGTCCTCTTTTCGGATATCAGAGGATTTACGACTTTTTCGGAAAAGCATACGCCTGAAGAAGTGGTGGCCATGCTCAATGAGTATCTCGGAGAGATGACGGACATCATCTTCCGATGGAATGGAACCCTCGATAAGTTTGTCGGGGATGAGATCGTCGCCTTCTGGGGCGCCCCCATCTCTCAGGAGAACCATGCTGAACTGGCGGTGAAGTGTTCCCTCCATATGGTCAAACGTCTGAAAGAACTTCAGCTCAAATGGGAATCGGAAGGGAAAACCCCCTTCGATTCCGGAATCGGCATCAATACCGGAGAGGTTGTGGTCGGAAACATCGGGGCCGAGGGTAAAAAGATGGACTACACGGTCATCGGCGACCATGTCAATCTCGGCGCCAGGGTAGAGGGATTGACGAGGAAATACGATGCCCGCATCCTCATCACCGAATTCACCCTTGCCCGGATCAGGGATGCGCTCAGGAAGGAGTCCATCTATAAATTGAAAATCGAAGGGCTTGAAAAGGTGATCGTCAAGGGGAAAGAGAAACCCGTGGAGGTCTATAAGCTGGAAGAAGGGGAGGAATCCATCCTCCTCGAACGCAAGGGGGAAGCGATTCCTGCCCTGTCAGAGAAGTAAACTACCACCAGCTACAAGCTGGCGGATTCTCTACCGACTGAAGCCGGCTAAAGAAAAAACAGACTATCAAAGAAATTCTCACGAGGGAAAACCTGAAAAACCTGCACACAGTGTGCATACTAAAGTCTTCGCCTAAAGACGATGGTTTTCCCCCTGAGCGAGACAATAATAAAACCCTTCGACTAAGGGGCCTGTCGAATGGGACCGCTGGGTCGCTGGATGATGCCCGGGAAAGTCTCCGTGATCGGAGGCTGGGTTGAGGTCCCGGGGCCAGGGGGCTGGGTCATGATTGAAAAATCGAGCACACCCGAGGGTTCATCCAGAAGGGCTAATCGGTCGAACATTTTCCTCTCTTCTTCGGTCGCCTTTCTCGGCTTTGATGCGGTTGCCGGCTGATCCGCATAGATCGTCACGATCTCCCCGGCATGGACTTCGATCACCTGGCCTGGGAACTTGGGATTGACCACATAGATGACCCCTTCGGTGACATAGATGGTTGCAGAATTCCCGCTCTGATAGACCTTGTACTCGCATCCCCTGACGGCTGCCACGGCAACCGGAGTCTGGATTTCAAACCGGTTGGCTTCCGGAGAGAGTTTGATCCGGTCGACCACTTTTGGCGGCACAATGGCTTCCACCGTTCCCCTCGGGAGTTTGATAACGCCCACACTCTTCTTCTCGTCGGAGAAATATTCGCTGATATCGATCCGTGTCCGCTGTCCAATTTTGATCTGATTTCCATCGACGAAAAGGATTTCAGCCTTGGACTGGCTCTTGGTCCTTACGATATCCTTTACAAAGACGGGGGCGCCCGTCTTGACCGAAAGGGCAGGCATGGCTCCTCCCCTCAAGACATCGACCTTTCCCTCGACGAGCGTAAATTTTCCAACCGGCTCTGCCGCTCTGGCCTGAAGCCCAAAGAGAACGGCCGTAGAAATAAGAAAGAGCGAAAAACCGAAAAGGATCATCATTTTCCTGTATCGCTGTCCGATGAACATGTTCGTTCTCCTTAAAAGGTATATTCTACCCCCAATTGAACCACATTTCTTCTGTATTCATACACATCGATGTTCGAATCCGCCCTCGTATGACCATACTGGAGGTTGAGCTTCAACCCTTTCAACATTTCCCACCGAACGCCTGCGGAGCCGTAATAGATCCTGTCACTTCGTTCCATCCCGTAGAAGGTATGGGTATGGCGATAATCCTGTAATAACATGTCTCCGGAGAGGGACAGGCTCACCTTTTCAACAATGGGAAGGATGAGTCCCAGGGTGAACCGGTTCCCGATATTCTCCCAGTTTTTCCCTTCAGTGTCATCGCTTGAAAATTCGTAGTGGAAGTAGAAGAGCCCCTTCCCTCCTTTAAAGGGACGGAGGTATCCCGGAGATAGGCTCCATATATTTCCATCCCGCTCTTCGTTCCGGTCATGATTGGGAGGAGACCTCAACATCTCCCTCCGGGCATACCCTGTTGATAACTGAAGGAAGTGATCGTTCGAAAGCATGAGATGCAACGTCGGCCTGGTCTGTGTGAGATGGAGATACTCCTTCTCACGGAGCCATTGGTAGGTGAAAGAGACCGGAAGCCTGATCACTCCCCGGTTAAAATTGTAACCCGGGGTGAGAGAAACGGACTGGTTGATAAGATTCAATTGATGATTATCAAAGTAGGTGTTTGTATAGGAAGCATACTGCCCGGTAAAGATCCAGGGCTCCTTCAGGAGAGGGGTGTAGATGAACCTGAAGGAGGTCACAATGCTCGAGTCCTTCTCTCCGGAGATGTCCACATCCGGGATGCGTTTGGAGGGTTTCAGAAGCGAATTGTCATCGTATTGATAGGCGATTCCGGCAACGACGCTCCAGGGTTTATACTGTTTAGCGCTCCGGGCAAGGGCATCCTCGTATTCTTTGGCAAAGGCAGCGGATTCAGAGGCCGGATCAACCGAGATGACGGCCTTCAGGCTCTCTTTTGCTTCTGAAAACCTCTTCTGCCTCGCGTAAATCCTAGCCATCTGGATGTCGGCTGCCTGGGACAGGGAGGGATCAAGCTCTTTTGCTTTCTTGAAGGCTTTGAGAGCGCCCTTTTCATTCCTCTCCTTTAAGAGAAGGAGCCCTTTTAGGAAAGAAAGGCGCCCGGGTTCCACTCCCTCTTTCTCAGCCTGATTCATCCAATTTTTTGCCTCCTTAACCTCATTGAGATAGAAGAGGGTTTCGATGAGTTCAGGATAAGCCTCTTTTTTAGGCGGAGAAAGACGTAACGCATCCTTGAACTGAGCGACGGCCTCCTTGTAATTTCCCATCTGCTTATAGGTAAGCCCGAGATAGAAAGCGATCAGAGAGGAATCGGGTTGTTGGGATTTTGCTTTCGTTAAGCCATCGAGTGCCTCCTCATAATTTTCAGCCTTATACTCTCTTATTCCAGTATCGAGAAGGTTTTGTGCAGAAAGATCTACCGCCTTCCCGATCAAGAGAATTCCCACCAGAATGATAAGATAGATGATCTTCCTCCTTACCATCTTCGCCTCCCTGAATAAAAATCAACTCGCCAAAAAAGAAAGACCTGACTCTTTTCTGCCTACCAAGCGCCAAGTCCCTTTTCCATCCATCCTTCTCTTGGGAAAAGGTGGCCACTATTAGCGAGTCCCATACTTATTTCTCCAACTTCTTATTGATGTCTTGTCTTTTTTCTTTTTTCTACACTTCGAGAGGATGGTTTGTCAAGAATTATTTAAGGGATTTCAGGAGGGATTTTAAAATGGTTCTGATAAGACTAAAACCGCTTTTTATTCTTTTCCATCTCCATCGGTTCCATGTGGACCACCACATCGGTCACCCCCCTGAAATCTCTTTTAATTTTATTCTCGATGGCGTAAGAGAGGTGATGGGCCCGGTGGACATCCATCTCCCGGTCAACCAGGATATGGAGATCGATATGGATATCATCCGCACGCCCCCTGCTCCGGATTCGATGACATTCCTTCACTCCTTTAATGGCGAGGACGACTCTCTCGATCTCCTGGATGGGAATTGCCGCCGCATCGCTGAGCACCCGGCTGCTCTCCCTCAGGATTTGAACGGCCGCATATCCGATGAAGAGAGCGATGAATAGGGAGGCAATGGGATCGACCATGGGATACCCAAATTTTATGGCCATGAGGGTGATGATGACAGAGGCGGAGGTCAGGATATCTGCACGAGTGTGGAGTGCATCGGAGACGAGGATATCGCTCTTTAACTCCTTTCCTTTTTTATTCTCATAGACCATAACAAAAATATTGACGGCCATGGTCACGATCATCACCAGAAAAGCATTGAGGTTGACCTCCGGTATCACAGGATCAATGAAACGAGCGATCCCTTCTCTGAGTACATTGAAACAAACGAAAAAGAGAAGGGCAGAGATGGCCACCGAGGTAAGGGTTTCATATTTTTTGTGGCCGTAGGGATGATTTTTATCAATGGGGCGAGAGGCTACCCAGATGCCTATGAGGCCAATGAGGTTGGAGGACCCATCGGAAAAAGAATGGAACCCGTCGGCCTTCATGCTCGCAGACCGGATCATCCAACCATAGATCAGTTTTGCTGCTGCCACGCCCCAGTTGAGAATAAGGATGTATATCAAGATGCGCCGAATCTGTTGAAAACGGTCTCGCGAGTCCATTCTCTACTATTCTGGCCCTCCAGATAGATCAATAATCTCTTGAAATGGAATGGCGAATAATGCTAATGGTAGCAAAAGAAACCCTAAAATCTGAACCAAGTGCAGAATGATAATGAAAATTCGTTCAATTCGTTACCCTTCGTGTAATTCGTTATTTTATCCATGAAGAAGCTTCAACCTGGTGATAAGGTAGTCAAGGTGGACAAAGATCTCGGAATCGCCTGGATTCTCCTGCCTCCTGACCCGAACCTCGGAGGATTTCAGGGGATATCTCCCCGGATTATGGATGAGGATAAATTTCTTTTAGCCAAGGAAAAAACAAAGAAGGAAGCGATTTAAGGGGGCCCCTATCTTTCCGGTTTGAAAAGAACCCTTTCGCTCACCTGTTTCATTGCATTCTTCCCGTCTTTCAATGCCTAAACCTCTCCTCCCTCTTCTTCTCCTGAATCGAGCGATTGAGAATCCCTGCTTGGATCACTCTCCCATCCGGGTCCGCACTGATTGCCTTCAGGTAGTAATGTTCCGCCTTCGCCCCCTCCCCCACTTTCTCATAACAATCGCCCATCAGGTTGAGGGCATCTTTAAAGGTGGGAAGGAATTCGATGACTTCCTCAAGTGTGTTGATGGCCGCATAATATCTTTCTAATTCCCAGTAGCAAACCGCTAACCAGTAGTGTCCCTGGTAATGTTTCGTGTTAAGACGGACCACCTTCTCATAATAAGGAATCGCCTTTTCAAACATCCCCCTTCGAAACCAGATCCCTCCGAGATTCATAAAAACAGGAATGGAATCAGGGGCTTTTTTCAATATCTCCTCATAGATTCGGACGGATCGATCCGACAGATTGGCCTGGTCATAGGCATTTGCTTTTCCAAAAAGATAATGAAGACGATTTTCCTCCTTCGAGAGGCTCCCGAAAACGATGTCCCTGATAAGAGACCAGAGGACAGGAATCATATGGAAGAGGTATTGAAATATTTTCATATGGGTTGATCCTTAATATATCCGAAGTCAATCCTGAAAAACGGTTATCTGGATATCAGATTATCAGGTGGTAGATATCAGGACATCTGGACATCAGGTTATAAAATCTTTGTCTTCTTTCACCTGATGTTCTGATCCCCCGGTATTCTGCCTCCTGATTTCCTGGTAGCCTGATTCCCTGTGATTATACATGAAAACGGAAGTGGATGATGTCTCCGTCCCGAATGAGATAGTCCTTCCCTTCCGAACGGAGAAGCCCTTTCTCTTTTGCCACATGTTCGGAGCCACAGGCAATGAAATCATTGAATGAGACCGCTTCTGCACGGATAAATCCCCGCTCCATATCACTGTGAATCTTTCCTGCGGCTCTCGGAGCCGGAGTTCCCCTGGGGACGGTCCAGGCCCTGAGTTCAGAACTGACCGTTGTATAAAAGGTGACCAGGTCGAGCACCTCATAACCCACCCTTATCAATCTTTCCAAACTTGAACCCTCAAGCCCAAGTTCCATCCTGAATTCCTCTCTTTCTTCCTCTTTTAATTCCGAGATCTCGGCTTCCAGGTCGCCACAGATAACCACCACCCCCCATCCCTCTTGCTGTGCCCGGTTTAACATCTCCTTCAGGCATGTCCCTTCTCCTCTCAACTCCCCTTGATCCACATTGGCCACATAGAAAACGGGTTTTGAAGTTAAAAGATGGAGATCCGAAAAGATTGCCTTCTTCTCTCCTGTAAAAGGGAGGGTCCCTGCGATTTGGCCTCTGTTCAGAACAGCCTGAACCTCATGGTACACCTCTAATTCCAGAGCGGATTCTTTGGCGCCAACCCGGTGGAGTTTCTCCACTTTGGCCATCCTCTTCTCCAAGGTCTGAAGGTCCGCCAGGATGAGTTCCATATTGACCACCTCAATGTCTCTCACCGGATCGAGTGAGCCGAAGTCGTGAGCCACATTCCTGTTTTCAAAGCATCGAACCGTGTGGGCAATTGCATCCACATTACGGATATGGTCAAGAAATTGGTTCCCCAATCCCTCTCCCTTGCTCGCTCCCTTGACCAATCCGGCAATGTCAAAGAATTCAAGTGTGGTAGGGGTCACTTTTTTGGGATGAATCCGCCCCGCAAGTTCCTCCAATCTCCTGTCCGGAACAGGGACAATGCCCAGATTGGGCTGGATGGTGCAGAAGCGGTAGCTGGCCACCTCCGCCCCTGCCACAGTCAGACTGTTGAAGATTGTTGATTTTCCCGCATTGGGAAGCCCCACAATGCCGCAACGAAATCCCATTTGCCCCCATCGTTAAATCCGAATATCGAATACCAAAATCCGAAACAATAACCAAAATTCGAATCTCAAATATCCCAAACCCATTTTTTCAGATGTGATATTTTGAATTTTGAACATTTGAAATTCGGATTTGTTTCGAATTTCGAAATTCGGATTTCGATATTAAAGTTTTTTCTGGATTTCTCCTTCAATATTTGTATAATAAATAGGTGAGAAAATAAAGCCCTGCATGATAAATAGTCTTGCGAAGGCAGGGGTTCGGGAGGAGATCGTGAAACAACAGAATCGCTTGATGGTAGAGATGGCCTGCACAGCAGTCAAAAAGACAAAATCAAAGGGGGTGCTTCTCTATGCTGATCTGATCGAAGATTATGAAGCCCTGGCCAAAATCGGACAGGAGAAGCAGGTTGATCTGATCCTCGCCATCAAAGATGAAGTCTCTTTTCAGGAAGCCCTCTCCATTTTCAATAAGGTGCTTCGAATTCCTGACCTCCCTCTGGGTCGGGTCAACCAGATCAAGATGGCCATCATCCAGGCCCTCTCAAAGGGTCTCGTTTATAAAGGAGACAAGTGGATCTGTCTTTCCGGCATGCCCCAATCCAAGGCTCTCGATAATCTTCTCATCCTCGAATTTGGAAAGGAGTTTGAAATCCTGTCCTCCTCCGATCTTCCGGTGATCTCGGAGATCGTGAGGCCAGAAGTCTTCGAGACCGTCCTGAACCTCGCTCTGGAAATTTCCATCGAAGGCAAGGAAGGAAGAAAGTCCGTTGGAACCATCTTCGTCCTCGGCAGGCATGAAGAGGTGATGAAATTTTCCCATCCCATGGTGATCAATCCCTTTCAGGGGTATCCGGAGGAGGAAAGGAATATCCTCGATCATCGCCTGAAAGAGACTGTGAAGGAATTCTCCTCCATCGATGGAGCCTTCATTTTCAGGGAAGATGGGGTGATCCTTGCGGCAGGCCGCCACCTTGACGCCTCAGGGGAGAATATCGAAATTCCATTAGGCCTCGGAAGCTGTCACCGGGCCGCCGCTGGAATTACCCGTCTGACCGATGCGCTGGCGATTGTCGTCTCCGAAGAGACGGGTGGCGTCCGGATCTTTCATCACGGAAAGATTTTCATGGAGATCGAAAAAGGCGAGTAGAAGGTTAAGGCTGAGGTCAAGGTTGAGGAAAATGTTTAAACTTAAACTTAACCTCAACCTTAGCCTTAACCTTTTTATGGGTTAGAAGAGTGAGATGAGCCAATTGTGGATGACAAGGATCATCGGACCGAAGACCAATGAAACCACGGTCATCAATTTCAAGAGGATGTTTATGGAAGGGCCGGAGGTATCCTTGAAAGGATCCCCCACGGTGTCTCCCACGACAGCGGCCTTGTGAGCATCAGAACCCTTGCCTCCGAGATTCCCTTCCTCAATCCACTTCTTCGCATTGTCCCAGGCTCCACCCGCATTAGCCATCTGAAGAGCAAGGGGAACACCCGTTGCAAGAGAACCCAACAACATTCCGGCCAATGCTTCCGGACCTAAAAGGCTCCCCAGTACAATGGGAATCGCCACTGCGGCCACTCCAGGTGCAACCATCTCTTTCAGGGCACCGGCTGTGGTGATGTCAACGCACCGGGCATATTCGGCCCGTGCCGTGCCTTCCATCAATCCTTTAATCTCCTTGAACTGCCTCCGCACTTCCTCAACCACTTTGAAGGCCGCCCTTCCCACGGCCATCATCGTTGCCCCAGTAAAATAGTAAGGGATGACAGCGCCGATGAAGACGCCCGCCACAATCTTGTAACCTCCTCCAGCGCTCATGATGTCGATCGCAGTAAGACCCATTACCTGAGTATAGGAGAGGAAAAGGGCCAGGGCGGTCAATGCCGCAGATCCGATGGCAAACCCCTTCCCCACGGCAGCCGTCGTATTTCCGGCGGCATCCAGAGAATCTGTAATTTTCCGGATATCTTTGCCCATATGGGCCATTTCCGCAATGCCTCCGGAGTTGTCTGCAATGGGCCCGTAGGCGTCTACGGAAACAACCATGCCGGTGATGGCCAACATACCAATAGCCGCAAGAGCAATACCGAAGAACCCCCCTAATTTAAAGGAGATCAGAATAGCAATCGCAATGACCACCAGAGGGATGATCGTGCTTCGACAACTGAGGGCAAACCCGTGGATAATTGTCGTAGCCGCCCCCGTGATGCTCGATTTGGCCAGGGCTTCAACCGATTTCCCTGAGGTATAATAGTAAGCTGTATATCCGATCACCATTCCGGACACAATCCCTGAAAAGGTTGCCAGGAAGTAGGAGAGATTTCCATCAAACATCACCCAGACCAGAATGAGCGCCCCGATCGAATAGAAGATAGAACTGGAGAGCGTCCCATTATTGAGCGCTTTTCGCGGATCGGATTTCTCATCCGTCCGGACAAAATAGACTCCGATGATGGAAGCAATAATTCCGATGGCGTAGAGAAGAAAGGAGAGAATCACTCCCTTGATTTTTAGCTCAGGTGTTGGGAGCGTGGTCACTGCAATGATCACTCCTGAGAGGAGTGATCCGATATACGATTCATAGAGGTCCGCGCCCATGCCAGCCACATCGCCTACATTGTCTCCTACATTATCGGCAATCGTTGCAGGATTCCGAGGATCATCCTCGGGAATTCCGGCTTCGACCTTTCCCACCAGGTCAGCGCCCACGTCGGCGGCCTTCGTGTAAATTCCTCCTCCCACTCTTGCAAAAAGGGCGACTGAACTGGCGCCCATACTGAAACCTGCAATGATGCCTGCGGCTTCGGTCATCTTATCGACGAGCCCTCCGGGAGCAAGTTCGCTCAGGACCATAAAGACGACGGAAAAGACCAGAAGTCCCAATCCCACAACAGTGAGTCCCATCACTGCTCCGCCCGGAAAGGCGACGGACAGGGCTTGATTAAACCCCTTTGTAGCGCCCTGGGCCGTTCGAGTATTGGCCCTTGTGGCAATACTCAACCCCACATAACCTGCCACCAAGGAGCAGGCCGCCCCCACTAGATAGGAGATCGCGGTGAGAATGGAGAAATGCCATCCCTGACCTTTCAGCCCTATGGCCAAGAGAATCGCCACGATGGCCGCAAAGATGCAGATGGCTTTATACTCCCTTTTTAAAAAAGCCATCGCCCCTTCATGAACCGCATCGGAAATGGCCACCATCTGAGGGGTTCCCGGATCCTGCCTCATCACCTTCTTCGCCGTGAAGACCACAAAAACTAATGCGATAATCCCTGTTAGCGCTGAAACTCCAATCCAGACCATAATTAACCCTCCTCTGCTATGATTTTTTCTGAAACCGGTTCATCCCCGTTTGCAGTCCATCCACAAATATCACTTTGAAAGCCTCTGCGGCCTGATCGAGCGTTCTTTCCAGGCTGGTTTGTTCAAGGAGATCGAAACCGTTCAGAACATATTCCGCCGGATCCATTCCCTTCGGAGGCCTTCCGATGCCAACCTTTAACCTCAAAAAATTACTGGCTCCTATCGATTCGATGATGGAACGCACTCCGAGATGCCCTCCGTCTCCCCCTCTCACCTTGAACCGAAGCCTCCCCAGCGAAAGGTCCAGGTCGTCATGAATGACGATCAGATCTTCCGGGCCGGAGTGAAAAAAATGGAGCGCTTTTTTGACCGCCTCTCCACTGAGGTTCATAAATGTCATGGGTTTGATGAGGACGATTTCCTGGGTATCGATCCATCCTTTTCCGAGGATTGCTTTGAAGCGTTTTGTGGAAATCAGAATATGATGTGCGGCCGCAAGCCGGTCCGCCACTAAAAATCCAATGTTATGCCGGCTCCCCTCGTATCGGGCGCCCGGATTTCCCAGTCCCACGATGAGCTTCACAATGGATTACTCTTTCTCCTCTTTCTCTTTTACCTCCGCTCCCTCAACCGCTTCTGCGGCCACCTCCTCCACCTTCTTCTCTTCCGCTACGGGCGGAACCACCGTGGCAATGGTGAAGTTGGCCTCCGTTAAGATCTTCGCCTTCTCCAGCCGAATGTCTTTGACATGGACGGAATCGCCGATTTTTAAAGAGCTGACATCAAGATCGATGCCCTTTGGGATATCTCCTGGAAGGCATTGAATCTCGATGGTTCTCCGAACCTGATCGAGGATGCCTCCCATTTTTGTCCCCTCCGGTTTTCCGGTCAGATGGATGGGAATTTCCACGTTGACCATCACATCCATGGCCACCTCATAAAAGTCGGTGTGCAGGGCTATTCTCTGAAAATGGTCGTACTGGAGCTCCTTGACCATCACGACCTTTCGTTCGAATTGGTCGCCCTTTTTTATGTCGAGGTCGATGAGCACATTGCCTCCTGCCTCGGTCTTAAGGGTAAGTGATAATTCCTTGGGATCGACGACAAGAGGAATCGTCTGGGCATGCGCTCCATAGAAGATGGCAGGGATAAACCCTTTAGCCCTTAGTTTTCTCGCCATTCCTTTTCCCGTTCCTTCTCTTAATTCCGCTTTTAAAACAGGTCGTTCCATAACTTCGCTCCCTTTCATGTTCCGTGAAGGTGATTCGCAATAGCGAATATCTGCCGCAATTCATCCATACGATTCACCGACACAGTATTTGTATTGAATGTCTTTTAAATGAACAGACAACTGACTGATTCATCTTCGTAGATCCTTCGGATAGCATCTGCGAGGAGGCCCGATACCGAAAGAACTTTGACCTTCGGACAGGCCATTGCCTCTTCCTGCAATGGAATGGTGTTCGTCACAATCATCTCCTCGATGGGAGATTTTGAAATGATCTCCACCGCCTTTCCCGAAAGCACGGGATGGGTGCAACAGGCATAGACAGTTTTCGCTCCCTTCTCCATCAGCGCATAGGCTGCGCGGGCCAGTGTGCCGCCCGTATCCACCAGATCATCCACCAGAATGGCGACCATGCCTTCAACATCTCCGATGATATTCATCACCTGCGAAACATTCGGCCCCTCTCTCCGTTTATCAATGATGGCCAGAGAGGTATTTAACCGCTTGGCATAGGCCCTGGCCCTTTCCACGCCTCCTGCATCCGGAGAGACAATCACCAGATCATTCTTCAATTTCTTTAAATATTCTAGAAGCACAGGGGCGGCAAAGAGGTGATCCACGGGGATATTAAAAAATCCCTGGATCTGACCGGCATGGAGATCAACGGTCAGGATCCGGGAAGCGCCTGCCGTGGTGATCAGGTCTGCAAGCAATTTCGCGGAGATGGGGGCACGGGGCGAGACCTTCCGGTCCTGTCTCGCATATCCATAGTAGGGCAACACCGCCGTGATCCTTTCGGCAGAGGCTCTTTTTAACGCATCGATCAGAATGAGAAGCTCCATCAGGTTGTTGTTTACCGGGTGGCAGATCGACTGGACGACAAAGACATCCATCCCGCGGACACTCTCATTAATTTCGACATTGATCTCCCCATCGCTGAAATTCTTCACCAGAGATTTTCCCATGGCCGTTCCCAGGTCCCTGGCAATCTCCTCCACCAGGTGGATGTTTGAATTCCCAGTGAAGATCTTCAGCCAGTCAAGGTTTGTGTCCTGCTCTAATATCACCCTTCTCCTCACCATTCATCCCTCCCCCGTATGGAAATAGGAAATGGGAAATGGGAAGTGAGAAATGAGAAGTATGAATGGAACACTCTTTTTATTTCCCATTTTCTATTTTCTATTTCCCATTTCAATCTCTGGCTGGGGTGGGAGGATTCGAACCTCCGAATCCAGGTTCCAAAGACCTGTGTCTTACCGCTTGACGACACCCCAATCTTTAAACATAAATTCGAAATTCGAATATCGGTAACACTTAAGTTCTTTGAAAAAAGATCTAATCCCCCTTCATCCCTCTTTGTCAAAAGGGGGAAATGTTTCTCCTCCCTTTGGAAAAGGGAGGTTGGGAGGGATTTTAAAAAGTTTATTTCAAACCGGTTAAATTGATACGATTATTCTAATTATTTCTTTTGGATTTCGAATTTTTTATTTTAGGGGATGCCATAGGCCTGGATAACCTTCCATCCTCTTCCCCTGACCTTCTTCTTTAACTCCTGGTAAGCCTCTGTTGCCTTTTCCTCTCCGGAGAAGACGCCGAATACAGTCGGCCCGCTTCCGGTCATCATTGTTCCCATTGCGCCTGCCGAGGCAAGCATCCTTTTTATGATGCGGATGTCGGGATATTTGTCCGAAACCACACCTTCAAGATCGTTCCGAAGAAGACTGAAAAGGCCCTCCGGCGTTTTTAATAACTTACGAAGATTAAAATGATATTTCGTTTTTGTCAATATGAAATTCCGGTAAGCCCAGCGGGTTGAAACCTCAAAATTCGGATTGATGAGGATATACCATAAGGTAGGTAGTGTAATTTTTCTCAATCTCTCTCCGACCCCTGAACCAATTGCTGACCCTTCAAATAAGAAGAAAGGGACATCTGCTCCAATTACCGCCCCCACCTCCATCAACTCTTTTTTGGTCAGGTTTATTTTCAGGAGTCGGTTTAATGCCGCAAGGGCTGTGGCCGCATTACTGCTTCCACCTCCAAGGCCTGCCCCAAGGGGAATCCTCTTTTCAATCTCAACATCAACCCCTCCACCGTAGTCTGATCTCTCCAATAGGGACCTGACTGCCTGATAGACCAGATTCCTTTTTCCGGTCGGAAGGCCTGGATGGTCTGTCGTAATCCGGACCCCTCTCCTTTGCCTCAGGGAGAAATGGAGCGTATCGTGAAGGCTGATCTTCTGGAAGATGGTCCTGATCTCATGGTATCCATCCTCCCTTTTTTTAAGTATCTCCAGCCTCAGATTAACCTTTGCCGGGGATTCCCAATGGAGGGTATCGGTCATTTCAATCCATTAACCTTTATTTTGACGGAGGAAGAATTTTAATCTCTATGGGACCTACCCGGATTTCGATCCTCTTCGTCTCGTCATCCTGGGGCAAAATGTAGATGACACTGCTCCACCCTTCTTTGATAAAGGTGAGCATCACATTGTGAAGTTCGAAATTGCTCACCAACCGCCATTGATGATTCGGCATCTGCTCCTTAAAGAAATTGGCCAGCTTCTCCATCTCCCCTTTTCCTTCATAGACAAGAAGCCCGGTTCGGGTTGCCTTGGTTTCATAGACAAAGGACTCTTTTCTGTTGAGAGTCATCCCTGCCGGCAATGGAATATCTTCAAACCGGTAGGATGTGGCGATTGGCGGTTTCTTCTCCGGTTCTCTCTCCCGAATGGTCCGAAAAGAGAAGAGGTCCCCGCATCCATAGGCTCCGACAATAAGAAAAAGAATCATTCCTGCCCAGATTAAACTCCTCCATTTTTTCAACATCTCACGCCTCCTTCAATATTTTTGTTTATCATAGGAGACGCCATCTTTATTTTCAAGTGGTTTTTTTAATCGTGACCCGGTGGGTTTCACCTTTCCTGAGGGCCTCCTGAGTTATGCAATTTTTAGCCATCGAATTAAAAAAATGGCAAAAAATCTCTCATTTTAACCGTTCTATTCTGTTGAGTTCTGCAATTATCCTTTAAATACGGGGGGTTGTAACTTCCAACAAATTTGGTATCAAAATTGCTCTATACTTTATATTTCTCCATCTCTCTTATTCGAATTGGTGATTAAAATGGACATGGCCCTGCTTAACCGTTTAAAGGATATCGCCATCAGTGATTCGGGTTTTATCTTTGATCCCTATTCCGGGGCAACATTCAATACCAATGAGACCGGAAGGTTCATCCTCCAACTTCTCAAAGAGGGAAATGGAATTGACGCCATTCAGTCTGAAATCAGGAACCATTTCAAAACGAGTGAGGAAGACCTGAGAAGTGATATTTACGAGTTTATTAATCTGTTGAAGGAAGCCCAGTTACTGCCCAAAAATTTTAAATTTTAAAGAACGATAAAACCATTCCCAATTTCACATTTGGATAAGTAATGGATCGATTTGAGTGGACCATTGGTGTAACAGGCCTCAATGCCACGGATAATCCCGGCCCTGGCATTTCGGTCATCCGTTCCCTCCGGGCGCACCCCGGGTTTAATGGAAAGATCATCGGCCTGGCTTACCATTACCTGGATCCGGGGTTATATGCATCAGACCTCATTGATTCAGCCTATCTCATCCCCCTGCCCTCTGAAGGGGTTCAATCACTCCGGCAACGCCTCGAATATATTAAAACTGTGACCGATCTTTCAATGCTGATCCCAACCCTCGACTCTGAAATGTCGGGTTTTATCTCCCTGGAGCCAGAATTGAGAGAAATCGGAATCCGTATGTTTTTACCAACGCAACAGCAATATGACATACGTTCCAAGATCCGCCTTGCAGAGATATGCGAGAAGACAGGTTTCGATTATCCCCAGACCAGGATCGTTTCTGATATCGAATCCCTCTTTCAGGTTTCAGCGGAGATCTCGTTCCCCTATATGTTGAAGGGGATCTTTTACGGCGCCTCTCTTGTCAAAACCATGGATGAAGCATCCATGGCCTTTCACCGCACCGTGGCCCAGTGGGGACTGCCTGTCATCATCCAGGAATTTTTAATCGGAGAGGAATATGATGTCCTGGCCGTCGGAGATGGAAAGGGCGAGATCGTGGGCGGGCTGTCCATGAAAAAAACTTCCTTAACAGACAAGGGAAAGGGGTGGGCGGGAGTCGTCGTCAATAATCCGAAGTTTCTAACAATGGCAGAAACGTTCTGTCAGGTCACGAAGTGGCGAGGTCCTTTTGAGATGGAGATATTGAAAACAAAGGATGAACGATACTTCCTGATTGAGATTAATCCCCGCTTTCCAGCCTGGACCTATCTCTGCGTGGGGGCTGATCAAAATCTACCGGTTGCCGTCGCCCAGCTGGCCATGGGAGTGAAACCACAATCTCTGCCCGAGTCCAAAGCGGGAACCATGTTTGTTCGCATCTCCCTTGAACAGGTCGTAAAGATCGACCGGCTTGAAGAAATCATCTCAAAAGGAGAAATACATTACAGATAATTTCACCCTATTAGAAAGAATGCCCGTCTATGTGACCAGGACCCATTCGGCGGGGCAAATGCAGAATCCGGAGACCCCTCATGGATCAACCTAAAACACCCTATGAAAAACCCATTCTGGTGAAATATCAGAATGGATGGTCCGATAAGTTCGGAAGGCTGCAGGCCATAACGCCGATGACCCATATCGACGGACAGCCGGTTCAGGATCTGGTTGAAAAATACGGTTCTCCTCTCTTCGTCTTTTCCGAAAGGACAATGGTCAGTAAATGCCGCGAGCTGAAGGAGTTGCTGGCCCTTCGTTATCCGAAATTTCAATTGGCCTGGTCCTATAAAACCAATTACCTGAACGCCGTCTGTAAGGTTTTCGACAGAGAGGGCTCCTGGGCCGAGGTCGTCTCGGAGTTCGAATTTGAGAAGGCATTGCGGCTTGGCATTCCCTTCAGCCGGATCATACTAAACGGGCCTTGCAAAACCGAGTCTGTCATTGAGAAAGCATTGAAGGGAGGGGCCCGTATCCACATCGATCATTTCGATGAGCTCTCCCTGCTGGAAAAAGTGGCGGATCGACTGGGAATTAGGCCGGAGGTGGGAATCCGTGTCAATTTCTCTCTCAGCTCCATTCCGAACTGGGACCGCTTCGGATTCAATTTTGAAAACGGCCAGGCCCTGTCAGCGGTGAAGCGGCTTGTGATCGGAAAAAGGTTGACCCTTTCCGGTCTCCACTGTCATATCGGCACCTTTGTCCTGGATCCAAGCGCCTATCGGGAAGCGACGGCCAAAATCGCCCTTTTTGCAAAACAGCTCCATGATGAGATGGGATTATCCATAAAATGGATCGACCTGGGCGGAGGCTTTGCCTCCACCAATACCCTCCATTCCCAGTACCTTCCGGGAAACCAGGTCACCCCTTCCTTCAGCCAGTATGTGGAAGCCATTACAGAGGGGCTGGAAAACCTCAACGGCTCATCGTCAGAGTTTCCTCTCCTTTTCCTTGAAACAGGAAGGGCCTTGATTGACGAGGCAGGATATCTCATCACGACGGTCCAAGCGAATAAACGGCTTTCAGACGGACGAAGGGCAGTGGTGGTCGACACGGGTATCCATCACCTCATCACTTCGCTCTGGTACCGGCATGAGATTGTCCCTGCGCAGGAATTCGGCGGGACCTTCGAACCCACTGCCATCTTTGGCCCTCTCTGCATGAACCTCGATGTGATCCGGGCCAATATTCTTTACCCTCCCCTGAAAACCGGAGACCGCCTCGTCATCAAAACAGTCGGCGCTTATAATGTGACGCAGTGGATGCAGTTCATCACCCTGAGGCCCAATGTGGTGATGATCTCCCGCAATGGCCAGTGCGATATCATCCGCCATCAGGAAACGCTGGATCACCTTACGGCTCTCGAAGAGGTTCCTCCTTGGATTTAAGTCAACCCACCCGCTTGAGGAGGCAGGAGAGAGGACTCGAAGTTCTCGATTCCTTTCTCCTCAGCTATTCCCAGATCTTCTTCTCCAGGGACCGTTGGGTCGGCGCAGCGATGTTCGCCGCCACCGCTTTTCACCCGGTCCTCTTCATCGGAGGTGGAATCGCTGTTCTGCTGACCAATCTCTTTGCCCGTCTGCTCCATCTGAGCGCCGAGGAGATCAGGCTCGGAATGTATGGGTATAACGGGCTTCTTGTGGGGCTGGCCCTCTTCTACTTTTTCAAGACCAATTTTTCCCTCTTCGTCGTCTTTCTTCTGGCTATCTTTGCCACTGTCCTGATAACGGCCGCTCTTCGTGCTTCTTTAGGCTACTACCTCAACCTCCCTGTTCTGACGCTTCCTTTTCTTCTGATCATCTTTCCGGTTCTTGCCGCTTCCCCAAACATTCAAGGGATGTCCTCCACCCTTAAAGAGGTCATACCTTCCGTTTTTCAATTTTCATTCCCTGAAATCGTCACAGGATATCTGAAATCGCTCGGGGCCATCCTTTTCATGCCCGATGTGACAGCGGGGATCATCCTTTTTATCGCTCTCCTCCTCTTCAGCCGGATCGCCACGCTCCTCTCCCTTATCGGATATGCCATCGCTCTCTTTTGGTTCCGCTGGATGTTCAGTTTTCCCCAGGAGCATCTCTATGCCTCGGTTGGCTTCAACTTCATTCTCATCTCCATTGCAATGGGAGGGATATGGTTTGTTCCTCAAAAATCGTCTTTTCTCCTTGCCATCTCCTCTGTTCTTTTATGCGCTGTTCTCTGGACGGGAAGCGGTCGGCTCCTTTCCTCCTTTGGCCTTCCGGTTCTCATCCTCCCCTTTAACCTCACCCTCCTGACGTTTCTTTTTGGGATGCGTCAAAGAACACTGGACGCCCGGCCCAAATCGGTTGTCGACTTTGAATCCTCGGGGCCGGAATCAAATCTCATCCATTATCAAACCCGGATCATAAGGTTTGGATCTCACATTGATTATCCGATCAGCCTCCCATTTCTTGGAATGTGGACCTGCACACAGGGTTCCTCAGGTCCTTTTACCCATCAGGCCTTCTGGGAGCACGGCCTCGATTTTGAAGTCAGGGATTCTTCCGGAAAATCCCATAAGAATGAAGGTCATGAGGTTTCCGATTATTTCTGTTACAAACTTCCTGTCCTTGCCTGTGCCGATGGGCAGATCGTCAAGGTTGTCCATCACATTCCGGACAACCCTATTGGAGAACCCCATTCGAAAGAGAATTGGGGAAATCTTATCATGGTTCAACATGGTCCTTTCCTCTTCTCCCTGGTGGGCCATCTTGCCGCAGGCCCTCAAAAGTTCAGGGAGGGCGATTTCGTCAGGAGGGGGGAAGTCATCGGTTTCTGTGGAAATTCAGGACGTTCTTCCATCCCGCACCTCCACTTCCAGCTTCAGAACACTTCCCGTGTCGGTTCGTCTACCATCCATAGCGAATTTCACGAAGTGGTCCTCGAAGGAGGAACCCCCCTCCTCCACAGCGCCTATGTCCCGAAAGAGGGCGATCGGGTCCGTAATGTTCGAAAAGATCAGGAGATCGCCGACCGGTTCGCCTTTCCCATCGGCCAGAAAATCTCATTGACCTGCCGTTCCGGAGACAGGCATTGGAATGAGGAGATCGAATCAACCATCGATCTCTACGGGAATCTTAAACTCATCTCCCTGACCAGAAAGGCCCTGCTCCATTTTGATTATAAGAACAGCGTGTTCACCCTTTTCGATTTTGAGGGAGGTTGCGATTCGGCCCTTTTCATCCTCTATGCATCCGCATCCCGTGTGCCTTATGAATCTGCCGAAAATCTCTTCTTTTATGATAGGCTTTCCCTCAGACATTTTCTTCCCACAGGAAAGAGGATTCTTTCCGATTTGATGGCCCCGTTCTTCAACCGAAAGGGCCTGAAGATGGACTATTGCTGTGAGCTTAAGGGATGCGACTTCATCGTTTCCGGAAGGTCCTCCGGCCAAAACCCATCTTACTATCCACTGGTTGAAGCAAAAGCAATCTTTCGGGAGGGGAAAGGGTGGGTCGGAGGTCATCTCGTTTGGAACAAAAAGAAAATCGAAGTGATCAGGCTTGAAAATATAGACACAGTTAAATGAATCAGGAGGCGGTCCATGAAGAAAAGAAAGATGTTTGCATTGATGATGTTTCTCATCCTTTTCCCCTTTTTCTCTCATGCTTCAAGGGAATCGGTCTCCCAGATTTACCAGCGATCTTATGAAGAAGAGGGAAGAGGAAACTACACGGGCGCCATCTTCGTTCTGATGCAGGCAGAGCGTCTCGAGGAGAAGAGTTATCTTTTTCATCTGAGGTTGGGATGGCTCAACTACCTTGCCAAAAAGTTCCCCGATTCGGCCAATGCCTACCAGAGGGCTGTAAGGCTCAACAAGGATTCGATCGAGGCAAGGCTGGGGCTCATGCTTCCGTTCATGGCTCAGGGAAGATGGGCCGAGGCTGAAAAGGTGGGCAAGGAGATCCTTCTTCTGGACAGGGCGTCCTATCTGGCCAACAGCCGATTGGCTTACATCTATTACAATATGAAATCGTTCAAAGAGGCGGAAACCTACTATCGAAAGATCTTACAGAGCTATCCCGGCGATGTCGAGATGCAGGCAGGACTGGCATGGTCGCTGCTCAAACAGGAAAAAAAGGAAGAGGCGGAAAAGATCTTTTTGGAGATTTTGAAGATTGCGCCAAACCATGTGACCGCCAACGTGGGAATAAAAATGATCAAAGAGAAATAAGATGTCTTGCCGCCTGGAGCGATGGCTCCTCTCCCTCCTACTCATTTTGACGGGCTGTGCGCCATTGAAAACGCATATCGACTATGAGCGCGGCCTGATCGCCTTTCAAAGAGGTCTCTACGGTGAGGCTGAAGTCCACCTTCAATCCGCACTCCAACAGAGGCCTACGGATGAAAAGTCGCTCTCCCTACAAGGTTGGGTCTTTTTCAAGACAGGTCTGATGGAGGAAGCGGAAAAATATTTTGAGAGCGCCAACCGTATCAACCCCGAAAACATCGGCGCCCTTGAAGGCCTCGCCTGGATTTATTATGCGAAGGGGTTGAATGAAGCCTCTGAAAATAAGTTCAGGAAAATGATCAACTATGCGGAAAAACATTTTGGGAATCCTTACTGGTCGGAATATCCTTTTGCGGACAGGCAACATATCCATTCAGTCCATTCAATTGCGAGTTACGGTCTGGGGTTGATTGCCAAAAGGATGGAACGGCTGGAACAGGCCCGTAAATACCTGGAGGCGGCAATCAACCAGCCCAATCAATTTATTGACCCCGAAGAGATGCGGTCCCATCTGGCGGAAACCCTCTTTGGCCTCAAAGAATACAGGCTGGCCTTGCCGCATTATCAGAAACTTCTTTACGGAAAAGAGGCGGGATTATCTCTTCTCAATCGGTATGCCTGGTGTCTCTATCAGACGGGAAAGGCTGAAGAGGCAAAAACCGTTTTCTTAAGAGCGAAGAGCCTTCTTTCTTCGGACGTGGAACGATACCGGGGATCGTCAACTGTCCAGAATATGACTGAAAAATTGATTGCCAAGAGAATGGCTGAAACCTACTACGGATTGGCGCTCATCCATGCAAAAGAGGGGAACGTTCATGAGGGAATGAAAGAGCTTTCCTTCGCCTTAAGCCTCTCTCCCTTTTTTCACGCTCCGGATGAACTCTTAAAAGTTTTTGGAACCATCCCTCAATCACTGGAGAAATGAACAGGTTCCATCGCTTCTGAACCCTTAGAAGGGGGCTGAAGCCCCCCTCTAATGCGGGATTTATGCTGTCTCCACGCTCTTCACTTCAGGGACCTGCTGTTTCAGGACCCTCTCCACACCCATCTTCAGGGTCATCTGGGACATCGGGCATCCTCCGCAGGCGCCTGTCAGCCTCACCTTGACCACCCCATCAACCACATCGACCAATTCAATATCTCCGCCATCCGCCTGAAGGGCGGGTCGAATCTTTTCCAATGCCTTTTCCACGCTCTCCTTCATCTCTTCTCACCTCCTCCAGTTTTATGTTATCTTATTTTTTTGACATGCTTGTCTTTTGACTAATCATAACACAAAAATGAGAAATGTCGAAAAAATAAAGGCCTCCCCTGGGCAGGAAGGCCTTTTATGAACGGATGCTCTAACCTTAAAAAATCTGTTTCTTTCTTTACTTCTCCTCCTTTTCGATCTCTTCCAATTTCGTCTGGAGATATTTCTTTAGGGCATCAGGCCTTTCGCAAAACAACACATCTCCCTCGCAGATCGTGCTGCTGCTATCGATGTCGCAATAGCCGATCCCTTTTCCCATACCCAGGCCTTCCGGTCTTCTGAAAAGGGGACATAGTTTCTCCTCTACCATCCTGTGCCTTCCTCTCTCCTCTTCTCCTCGAGCAAACATTTTCTCAGCAGGTCGACCTTTTTGCAGGATTGAATATCCCCCCTGCAAACGATCCAGTCGTGGTCAAGGTCGCAATATCCTCTAAAACTGCTCCCCTTTGGATTTCCATATTCACGATAAAAGGAACATTTTTTAAAAACTGACATCCTCTTCACCATTTTACCCAAAACAGAATTTAAATAAAAAGGCCCGTGTCCTCTGAAGCCACGGGCCCTCAACATTTTTCCGGTCTGGCGGTAAACAGGTCCATCATGACGTTCAACAGGCCTGTCCGCCCTACATCCAATGTTTCGGCAACCCGGCGATCCCAGGAATTTGCATTAGCAAATTCACTTAAGATTACCCTTAGCTCTTAGCTAAAGGTAAGAAACCAATTTTCGGTTTCTTTTGGGACCCGTAGCTTTCCCCGCCTGCTCCATCTCTGTAACAGGGGGCCCTCCCGACCAATCATGATCGGGACGGACGTCCCACGATTACTCGTGGTTTGGCTTTATCGACAATATTTATTTTTTTCCCTACCTATATACTTAGCAAATATAATGCCAATCAAGAATTATTAATTCAACCTATTGAATTTAAAGGTTTTTGTTAAAGCTAAAATATGACTGCAAGAGTAAATATTGACTTTTTATGGCCGCAAATTGAAAAAACTTACATGAAAAAAGGTTAACGGAAGACCCATTCCGGAATCGTGTATGTTTCTTCAGGTTTCAATTTTTTTGTAAATTTACCATAACCGTCCGCATCCAGGATAAGGTAATCGATCGGAGGTTCCGTGTCCCTGTCTACTGCGTAAGCGAATACCTTTCCATTTCCACTGATTCTCGCCACATGTCCACCCTCAGGAGTATGGAATCTCTCAACGACCTTCTCTGCCCCATCCACCCTCTGAATGACAATGGAGTAAGGATAAAGGTTCTTCAATTCCGGAACCGGCCACCCCTCTTGATTGATCTCCTCTCCGGTCGAAACAACAGGAATGATTAGAAATACAAGGCACAAAAAAGTGGTTGATATCTGGCGCCTCATAAATTAAGAATGACGTTTATCGTTGTCGAAGCTCGTATCGAGACTCGTATATGGATGCTGGATACTCGAATGTCAAGTTGTGAGCTTTCTGTTTCGATACGAGCATCGTCACCGTAAACCTATTTGTAACCTTGACCCAAAGACTATCATTACCCTTCTTCCAGATACTTCTCAGCAGCGAAGGCCGCGGTGGCTCCATCTCCCACGGAAGTCGAAATCTGACGCAGCAGTTTCTTCCTGCAATCCCCTGCCGCGAAGATGCCTTTGACCGAAGTTTCGCAATTCTCATTCGTGACCACATACCCGGATTCATCCATTTGAACCAGTTCTTTTAAAAATTGTGTTCTCGGTGTAAGCCCGATGAAGAGAAAAGCGCCTTCGGTCTCCACTTCTTTCACTTCTCCTGTCTTCACATTCTTCACAACGGCAGAGCGAACCACGCTATCTCCTTTGATTTCCTGGACCACAGAATTCCAAAGGAATTTTATTTTCGGATTGCTGAGCACTCTCTCCTGATAGATCTTTGTCGCCCGTAGGGCGTCTCTGCGATGGATAATGGTCAGCTCGCTGACAAACTTCGTAAGGAAGAGGGCTTCCGTGAGCGCCGAGTCCCCACCCCCTACGACAATAATGCGGCTATCCTTGAAGAAGGCTCCATCACATGTCGCACAATAGGAAATCCCCCTGCCCTTAAACTTCTCTTCGCCAGGAACCCCTAACTTCCGGTATTCGGTGCCCGTGCAGATGATCAGAGCCCGGCAGAAAAATTCTCCTTCATAGGTCTTCACCCTTTTCAGGTCTTTCTCTAAACTTACCTCTGTCACCTCGTCGCTGATGGCCTCCATTCCGAATCGCTTTGCCTGCTCTTCCATCAGGCGGCTTAACTCTTCGCCGCTCACCCCCTGCGGGAAACCCGGGTAGTTCTCAATCAATTCTGTGGTCGTCATCTGGCCTCCGAAGAGTCCGTTGTCAATCAAAAGGGTCCGGAGCCTTGCCCTTGACGTATAGAGGCCAGCGGTCATGCCAGCCGGCCCTCCTCCGATAATGATTACATCATAAATTCTCGCCTGTTTCTCCTCCATCGAATTCTCCTTTTTGTATTATTTTAACTCTTTGAAAAAATGCGGCAGAAATGGCCTTTAACAGGCTTGTCATTCCTGTGGAAACAGGAATCCAGTTTTATATGTCTATGGTTCCCTGCTTTCGCAGGGATAGATGCTGGATTCCCGCCTGTGCAAGAATGACATACGGAGAACCTTTTCAAAGCGCTAAAGTGTTACGGAAATTTATATATTGTATAGTCGAATAGACTCTTCGTTGTCAACATTTCTCCCGCACCTTGACATGGAAGATTTGGGGAAGATAGATTATAAACAAAACATCTACAGAACAGGAGGGGACCAATGGAACGGACACTATCGATTGTCAAACCCGATGGGGTGAGTAAAAATCTGACCGGAGAGGTGATCAAGCGTTTTGAGGGACGGGGTTTGAAGGTGATCGGATTGAAGATGATCCGGATGGGAAAGAAGGAGGCAGAAGGATTCTATGCGGTTCATCGTGGCAAATCCTTCTATGAGAGTCTGACCGTCTTCATGTCCTCCGGGCCTGCTGTAGTCATGGTTCTCGAAGGGGACGGAGCCATCTCAAAAACGAGGGAATTAATGGGCGCCACCGATCCTAAAAAGGCTGAAGAAGGAACCCTGAGGCGTCAGTTTGCCTCCGATATCGAACATAATATTGTTCATGGATCGGACGCCCCTGAAACCGCCGCCTTTGAAATAGGATATTTCTTCAATGCCCTGGAGATGTTTTCATCTTGAGAGTGGAAAAGATCGACCTGAAGAATTTGAGCCAGGCGGAGCTGGAAAGTTTTACTGCTTCATTCGGAAAAGAGCGATACCGGTCCATCCAGATCCTGAGATGGCTCTATCAGAGAGGCGTCCACTCCTTTGATGAGATGACCAACCTTTCCAAAAAATTCCGCCAGGCACTGGAGGGAGTCAGCTTCATCTCCAACCTTCATCCCCTTCTGGTGGAGGAGAGCAGGGATGGGACGAAAAAGTTTCTTTTTCAACTCGAGGATGGAAATCGAATTGAAAGTGTGCTCATCCATGACAAAAAGCGCCTGACCCTCTGCATTTCCACACAGGTTGGATGTGCCATGGGATGCCGCTTCTGCCTCACCGGTAAAAAGGGGCTTAAAAGGAGTCTCACCACCGCTGAGATCGTAAATCAGATTCTCGCTGTGAGAGAAACCTTACCGGATAAAACATCCATCACCAATATTGTTCTGATGGGGATGGGTGAACCCCTGGCCAATTATGAGAACACGTTAAGGGCCATTCAACTGATGACCCATCCTGAGGCATTCAAATTTTCGTCCCGAAAGGTAACTCTCTCCACGGTGGGTCTTCTTCCTGAACTGGAGCAACTGGGGAAAGAGAAGGTTCGATTCCGACTCGCCATCTCTCTCAATGCCTCGGATGAAGCCACGAGAAGCCCCCTCATGCCTGTCAATTGCTTCCACCCATTAAAAAAAATCTTGGAGGTCTGCCGAAAATTTCCGCTTCAGCCGAGAGCCCGTATCACGTTCGAATATGTCCTGCTTCAAGGGGAAAATGATTCACCGGAGGATGCAAAAAGATTGCTAAAAATGTTGAAGGGGATTCCCTCCAAGGTCAACCTCATCCCTCTCAACGAGGCGCCGGGTATTCCTTTTAAAAAGCCTTCGGAGGAGAGAGTCAGACAATTCCAGGACATCCTAATGGAGGGCGGTCTTACATCGATCGTCCGTACCAGCAAAGGGGCGGATATTTCCGCCGCCTGTGGCCAACTCCAGGGTAAACTTTATAACCTAAATTGAGCGAAAAATTATTGCTTGATTGAGCTGCAAACATGATAGCGAGACTATTTAAAGGTTTGTTAAACCCTATATTAAAATCCCCCTTATTCCCCCTTTGCCCCATATTGACGGGGAAAAAGATTCCCAAAGGGGGATAATAATAAGTCCTCCCCTTTGGCAAAGGGGAGTTAGAGGGGATTTTGTCAAAATATTTTCACTCGATTGGAGTATAAATTAGCAGTCCAGGATTCAATGTTAAACGAAAGACATTGATTTTTAATAAGAACGGAATTAACATAAACATTGAAATAAAAATCAGGAGGTTCGGAATGATCGAAAAGATGGTCGGCGTGATTGGCGGTTCGGGTCTCTATGAGATGGAAGGGTTGGAAGAGGTTAAGGAGGTTTCCTTAAAGACTCCGTTTGGCGATCCTTCGGATGTTTTTATCACGGGTCGTCTTGAAGGAATGAAAATCGTCTTTTTGCCCCGCCACGGCAAGGGTCACCGAATTCAACCTTCATCCCTTAATTTCAGAGCCAATATTATGGGGATGAAGATGCTGGGCGTTCAGTGGATCATCGGTGTCAGCGCGGTGGGCTCTATGAAAGAGAACATTCATCCCGGCGATATGATCATCCCCAATCAATTCATCGATCGAACCGTGGGACGCATCAACACCTTCTTCAGCGATGGAGTCGTCTGCCACATCAGCTTTGCCGATCCGGTCTGCCCCACTCTCAGTCATATTCTTGCGAAATCTGGAGAAGAAGTGGGGGCGACAGTCCATCCGGACGGAACTTATATCTGTATCGAAGGGCCCCAATTTTCAACACGGGCCGAATCAAAACTTTACCGTTCCTGGGGCGTTGACATCATCGGAATGACCAATCTGCCGGAGGCAAGGCTTGCCCGTGAGGCCGAAATCTGCTACGCCACCATCGCCTTTGCGACCGACTACGATTGCTGGCACCAGGAGGCAGAAGATGTTTCCATTGGAGAAGTCATTAGAATTCTTGCTCAGAGCGCCCGAACTGCCAAAAGCGCCATCCGGACAGCCGTGAAGCACCTGCCCGAAAAGAGGGACTGCATCTGCGCAACAGCCCTGAAGCAAGCCCTGATCACGAGCAAAAAGTTGATTCCTGAAAGAACGAAGAAGGATCTGGAGCCGATTATAGGGAAGTATCTTTAAAGACCAATTTCAAATGTCAAAGCTCAAATTTCAAATCAATGTCAAAATTAAGAATATCAAAAGTTTTGGTATTAAGACATTTGGCATTCCTTTGGCATTTGGATTTTGACCTTTGGATTTCATTTCAGAAAATGAAATTTCTAGCGGATCGCACACTGGGGAAACTGGCCAAGGGGTTGAGGATGCTTGGTTACGATACCCTTTATTACCGGGGGGAAGATATTCATCAACTCATTCATCTGGCCCGTGAAGAAGACCGGGTCATCCTGACCAGGGATACCAAGCTGGCACTTAGAAGACCGAAAGATCGCATCGTCACGATCACGGAGGATCTCCCTTCTCGCCAGTTGAAAGAGATCATTCAAAAAGCAACCCTCTCTCTCAACGAAGAAATACTTTACACCCGATGCCTCCTCTGTAATGACCCGATTGATCCGATTCCACGGAAAGAGGCAGAGGGAAAAGTCCCGGATTTCATCTTCATGCAACAGAAGGACTTTTACCGGTGCTCCAAATGTGGAAGAATCTACTGGCAGGGATCGCATCTGGGGAACATGCAGAAAAAGGTTAAAGAACTGATTGGAAATTTCAAAGAATCTGAAATTAAATACTTTATTTAATAAATTTATAAAAAATCGAAAAAGATATTGATTGTCATTCCGGCGAAAGCTCGGTTTCGAGTCGCAACGACCGGAATCCAGTTATTTCGAATTATTATTAAAACACTGGACACCGGTTCCTGCCGCAGGACCGGTGAGACGACATTTTACGAAACCCTCGAATTTTTAAAAGATGCGTATCATCAGTGGGACATCAAGGGGCAGGAGATTAGCGGCTCTTAGGGGGCACGCACTCCGTCCTACCTCTGACCGGGTTAAAGAATCGATCTTTAACATCCTTGGAGCGGAGGTAGAGGAAAAGGTTGTTCTCGACCTCTTTGCGGGCACAGGGAATCTTGGAATCGAAGCCCTGAGCCGTGGGGCGAAAAAAGCCGTCTTCGTTGAGAAAGCAAGAGAAGCCTTAAGAATGATTCAGAAGAACCTTCTCCAATGCGGCTTTTCCGGCCAAACCGAGATCATTCCGAAAGAGGTGAACCGTGCCATTGGTATTCTTGAGACAAGAAAGGAGTCTTTTGATTTAATTCTGATGGATCCACCCTACGAAAAGGGATGGGTTCAAAGAACTCTGGTGAAACTGAATCACCATAACATTTATCATGAAGGTTCGGTCCTGGTGATCGAGCATGGCCGCCGCGAACCCCTTCCGCAGAAGACCGGAAGGTGGGCCGTCATTAAAGAGAGAATGATCGGTGACACGGTCATTTCCATCTTGCAGACAGACGGCGATTCTCAGGAGGGTAAATGAGATGGCAAAGAAGATGAAAGGAGATAAGAACGATATGGGAAAGGTTGCGATTTACCCCGGCGCTTTTGATCCCCTCACCTACGGTCATATCGACATCGTGGAGAGGGCCCTCGAGATTTTTGATAAGGTGATCCTCGCCATCGCCCACGATGCAGAAAAAAAATCCCTCTTTACGATGGAGGAACGCATCGAGATGGCAAAATTGATCTTCAAAGATACCCCCCATGTCATCGTCGATAGTTTTAAGGGGCTTCTCGTTACCTATGTCGAGAAAACCAATGCCAAGGTGCTTTTAAGAGGGCTCCGGGCAACTTCTGATTTCGAATATGAATTTCATATGGCCTCCATGAACCGCAGTCTTAGCACCCATCTGGACACTCTCTTCATGATGACCAGCAAGGATTACTTTTTCGTCTCTTCCCGCACGATCAAACAGGTGGCCAAGCTGGGCGGAACAGTGGAAGGGCTGGTCCCGGACCTCGTTGCCAGGCGGTTGAAAGAGAAGTTTAAACTGCCGGTTTCCAGAAAGCGACTGATCGGCTGGGAGGACTAATCTGAATTTAGATTTCGGATTTCGGAATGCGGATTGAAATCCTATTTTATGAAAACACTGATTCTTTGTGATTTTGATGGAACGATCAGCATCAGGGATATGGGTTATATCCTGCTCAATCGGTTTAGCTCCGGAGACTGGGAGTCAATCGATCGGGATTTTTGCGAGGGCAAAATCGGATCGAGGGAAGCCTATGCTCGTATTGCAAAGATTTTAAAGGGTGACAGAGAATCCGTCCTCCGTTTCACCAGGGAACATTCGCAGATCGACCCTCACTTCAAATCTTTCTATCAGTATTGCCTCGAAAACGATATCGATGTAAAGATTGTGAGCGACGGCCTCGATTTCTATATCCGGACCATCCTTGACGCCCACCAACTCTTCGGAATTCCTTTTTATTCCAATACGACCCATTTACGCGCTGATGGAGGAACGAATATCTTCTTTCCTCATTCCAGCGAAGAGTGCGGCCTCTGTGGCACCTGTAAAAAACAGATCGTCCGCAACCACCGTAAAGAATATGAAAAGATCTTCTTCGTCGGAAACGGTTTCTCCGACAGATGTGCGGCTCGTGAATCAGATTTCGTCTTTGCCAAAGACTCCCTCTACCCTTACTGTATCGATCAGGACATCACCTGCCACTTCTTTCAGGACTTCAGTGATATTCTTGAAGACCTGAAGAAAAAAATCCGGGGAATCATTTTTGATCTGGACGGAACGCTGATCGAAGCCTACGAGGCGATTTACCTGGGGTTAAAGGAGGTTTTTCAGCAATCCGGAAGGGAGATTTTCTCTTTCAACGAACTAAAACATTATTTGCAGGCGGATCTGGAATCGACACTCCATCAGTTTTTCTCTCCGGAGGAGACTCAAAAGAATATTCCCATCATGCGGAAGAAATATGAAGAGGTCTATCTCGATCATACTCATTTTCTCGATGGCGCCAAGGAGGTGATCGAGACGCTTCACAACCGGGGAGTGATGCTTGGGGTGGCCTCAAATAAATTCGGCCGGTTCTCAAGGCTGGCTCTTAATCATCTAAAGGTGTCTCCCTATTTCAAGTCGGTGATTGGCGCGGGCGATGTCCCCCGAAACAAGCCTTTTCCGGATATGATCCATGCCGCCTTAAGAGAGATGGGACTTTTACCGGAGGAAGTGGTATTTGTAGGAGATACGCTCACCGATATTGAGACGGGAAAAGAGGCGGGAGTGGATGTTTATGCCCTGCCCACAGGATTTCACACCCGGAAGGAACTCTCGCAAAAGAAACCGAAACGGATATTGAGGAACCTTAAAGAACTTACCAATTTGCTGGATCAACCCTTGTGATGTCTTCCCCCTCACCCCCACCCTCTCCGGTGGCCACAGGCGTCACGCCTGTGCTACTGGTCCTGGCCGTCATACCAGGCCAAATTTTTTCTGATCTGTTCAGGGATCGGTAGTTCATAAGGGCAGCGTTTTAAGCAATCCCCGCATTCGGTGCAGTTTCGTGCCTTCTCTACGAGAGAGTGAAACCAATCGAGTTCTTCGGCGCCACGCCCAAATCGCTTGACGATAGATCTTAGTCCCATCATATGCTGAATGCCGATCTTCTCCGGACAGGGCTGGCAGTAATCACATCTTCGGCAGAACTGATGATCCAGCTCACTCTTCAGGGTTTCGATGTAACTCCAGTCTCTCCGTGTAAGGGAATGATCTTGAGAAAAAATCTCCCAGTTGGCTCTTGCCTTTTCAAGGGTTTCCGATCCCGGAATGGGAACGATATCCGGTTGGGCAAGGACAAACCTCAGGGCCGGACCCGGCTCCTCAATCACTCCGCCCGAAAAAGGTTTCATGGAAATCATCCCGATATCTTTCGCCCTGGCCAGAGGAAAAACTTTCCTGTCGGCGTCAGGTTCAAGAAAGCTATAACAGGCCATGATCACATCAAAATATCCATCTTCAACCGCTCTCTTTAAAACATCAAGGCTGTGACTCGTGATGCCGATGAAATCGATTTTGCCTCCATCCCGCATGCGCATCAATCCTTCGTAGGCTCCGCCCGGACCCATCGCTTTTTCATAATCCTCCAGGCGGGAGATGTTGTGGAGATGGTAAAGGTGAATCCTTTTCGCTTTCAACTCTCTCAGGCTGATACGGACTTCATCCTCTATCCGATCTGTTCTCACGAGCGATTTTGTTGAAAGAACAACCTCTCGATCGGTTGTTTGAATGGCCAATCCGATTCGGTATTCGCTGTTCGTATACCCGCGGGCGGTATCCAGGAGGTCCGCTCCCATATCAATAACGGCTTTGATCACCGAGACTGCCTCTTGCTCATTCACCCGCTGGATGGGAATCCCTCCCCATCCCAATTGGTTTACATAGAGGTTTGTCCTGCCCAGTCTTACTTTTTCCATTCACTCTCTTCCGTAATATTTCTCTTTTATCAATGGGAGATTCGATTTTCGGCGGGATCGCCAAGACGGGGTGGATGGGAGAGTCCGGCTAATTCCAACACCGTTCAGTTAAGCAAAAACCGTTCACCCTGAGCCTGTCGAAGGGCGGGGAATTGAAGCCGTCCATGCTTCGACAAGCCTGTCCTGAGTAAGCCGTTCACCTCCTGGAGTTTGGGATCCTGGTTTACAAGATCGTTCACCTGCTGGTCAAAATAACCGCTGGCGGTTTCGATCTTTGAGAGATCGATTTCGGTTTTCATCAAGCCGTTCAATTTTTTCAGAACGCCAAAGACGACCTTGATGTTCCTTGCCTGAAGATACTGAGGGGCATGGCCCCAGAGGCTAACCGCTTTCAATCCCCTCTTTCGTGCGGCCTCAAGAAGAAAGGTGTGGATGCTGATGGGGCCGACATATTCGGTCAGGTTGAGTCCGGCCTCAAGAACCTCTTTTTTTAAACCTTCCTGATTATAGACCGCGCTGACCACGGTGGGATGAGAATGGGGAATGTAGTCGTAGGTCCCGCCAAGGGTGAAGATCTGATCGACTGCAAATCTCTGAGCAAGATCGAGAAAGAGATCAGTGAAGATGTCCCAGCGAAGATGGGGCTCAATTCCAGAAAAAAGGATGAGGTCTTTCCCGGACGGGTCCTTTGAATGGTAAAAATGGTTGCCCGGAAAATTTAATTCCATCAATCTTCCATCTTTGATGATGGCCGCTGGACGATTGGAGGACATCTCATAAAAATTCTCCATCGGAATGGAGGCAAACCTTTTCGCCTTCAGGGTTTCAACCAGATGCTGAAGGGAAAAAGATGAGACCTCGGCCGCATTCGGCCACCCCTCGAATCCGGCAATAAGGTGGGGTTGGTTTAAGATTGGGATTTCATGGTAAATGATTTCATCCATTGGCTGTTATTCCCCTAAAGGCTTCCCGATCAGCTTCTCGTAGGCTTCCAAATATTTCTCTCTTGTCTTCTGAATAATATCTTCAGGCAATTCAGGGGCAGGAGGCGTCTTATTCCATTTGATGGAGAGGAGATAATCTCTCAGGTACTGCTTGTCAAAACTCTTCTGGGAACCTCCTTCCTTGTAGCCATCCTTGGGCCAGAACCTGGACGAGTCCGGAGTAAGAAGTTCATCGATCAGAATCAACTTCCCATCCTTGATTCCGAATTCCATCTTCGTATCCGCGATCAGAATCCCCCTCTTTTCCGCAAAATCCCTGGCCTTTTGATAGACGCCAATGGAGACGGATTTCAATTGTTGGGCCAGGTCCTTTCCGATGATCTTTTCCATCTCCTCAAAGGAGATGTTCTCGTCATGAAGCCCCTGGTCTGCTTTTGTGGAGGGAGTAAAAATAGGCTCCTCCAGCTTTGAGGACTCCACCAGTCCTTTCGGAAGGGAAATCCCGCAGATCTCTCCTGTCTTTTTATAATCCTCCCAGCCTGAGCCGGAAAGATACCCTCTGACAATACACTCAACGGGGAGAACTTTTGTCTTGACCACCAGCATGGACCGTCCTTCCAGAATCTCCTTGTAGGGAAGGCACTCCTCTGGGAAATCCCTGGTATGGAAGGAGATAATATGGTTCGGAACAATCTCCGCCGTGAAATCAAACCAGAATTTTGAGAGTTGAGTCAGAATCCTTCCTTTATCCGGAATGGGATTGGGCATGACCACATCGAAAGCGGAAATCCGGTCGGTGGCGACGATCAGAAGCCTGTCTCCAAGATCATAGATATCTCTTACCTTTCCCCTCCCCTTCAGGGTCAGGGATTTTAAATCCGTTTGAGGAATCACTTTGGATGTCACTGTCTCCTCCTCATTTGAAGGTTTATCGTTAAAAGGTTGTGGAAAATATAACATACTCCGGTTGACTTTTCTAATAAAAATGTTAATCTCAATTCCACAGTATGCTTAGCGACAAGCTCGGACACCGTCTCGATACCTATCTCTACCCCCCATTTAAAAAAATCTTCGGGGAATGGGGCGACCCCAATCTCTTCACTCTGCTTGGATTCTTCTCAACCCTGGCCGCTTCATGGTTGATCCTGAAAGGGTTCTGGCTCTCAGCAGGCCTGGCGATCATTCTTTCGGGCCTTTTCGATCTACTGGACGGGGTCATTGCAAGGAATTTAGGAAAGGCGACGATCTTCGGAAGTTTCTTCGACTCGGTGATGGATAGATATTCGGACCTTCTCCTCCTTCTGGCCCTCACCATCCATTATCTGAAAGAGGGAGACTCCGGCCTTGTCATTCTCACCTCTGTGGTTGCCATCGGAATTGCCCTCATTCCCTATGTTCGGGCAAAGGCAGAGTCACTAAAGATCTCCTGCCATGTCGGATTGATGGAAAGGGCGGAGAGGATCATCCTTCTCTCCCTGGGGGCCCTGTTGAACTGGATGGAACCGGTCCTCTGGATTCTGGCCGTTCTCACCCACTTTACGGTCCTGCATCGGATCTATTATGTTTGGAATAAAATCCGAAATCCGAATATCGAAATGCGAAACAAATTCTAAATTCAAATTTTTCAAATTCAAAACTATTACCCCAATTGAGTGAAAAATTATTGCTTGATTGAGCTGCAAACATGATAGCGAGACTATTTAAAGGTTTGTTAAACCCTATATTAAAATCCCCCTTATTCCCCCTTTGCCCCATATTGACGGGGAAAAAGATTCCCAAAGGGGGATAATAATAAGTCCTCCCCTTTGGCAAAGTCGGTACGACTCGATACCGAGGGGAGTTAGAGGGGATTTTGTCAAAATATTTTCACTCGATTGGAGTATTACTATCTGTTTGGGTCATTTTGATTTTGAACATTCGTGCTTGTTTCGAAATTCGAATTTCGAGCTTCGGATTTACACATCCCCTACCATTTTGTAAACCTCTTTTAATAATACGGTAGCCAAATCTACTTCTGTTACCTTCTTTACAATCTTCCCTTTTTTAAAAAGGAGTCCAACCCCTTTCCCTCCGGCAATCCCGATATCCGCCTCCCTCGCCTCGCCAGGCCCATTGACCACGCACCCCATGATGGCGATGGTCATGGGCGCAGTGACTTTCTGAACCCCTTTCTCTACTTTCTCCACAAGATGGCTGAGATCAATTTCACAGCGGCCGCAGGTCGGGCAGGAGATGATTTCAACACCCCTCTCCCGAATCTTTAGCGCCCTCAATATCTCATAACCCACACGGACCTCTTCGACAGGATCTTCGGTCAAAGAGACCCGGATCGTATCTCCGATCCCCTCGCTGAGAAGAAGTCCTATCCCAATGGCCGATTTTACGACTGCGCCCGACCCCCTCCCTGCCTCCGTGATTCCGAGATGGAGCGGATAGTTGGACTTTCTTGAAAAGTATCGGTAGGCTTCCACCGTCCTCAGGACATCGGATGCCTTTAAAGAGACTTTGATGAGATGAAAACCGAGATCCTCCACATACTCAATTGTCCGGAGTCCGCTTAAAACCATGGCCATGGATGTCGGTCCTTTGAAACGCTTCAGAATGTCTTTCTCAATTGACCCGGCATTGACTCCGATCCGTATAGGGATGGAACGGTTCTTCGCTTCGTTCACAATCGCCTTCAAACGGTCCCTTCCGCCGATATTCCCGGGATTGATACGAAGCGCATCTGCCCCATGTTCGATAGAGATCAGAGCCAGCCGGTAATTAAAATGGATATCCGCAATCAGGGGGATGCTAATCTTTTTTTTAATCTGGGCAATGGCCCGGGCTGCCTCCTCATCCGGGACAGCCACCCGGATAATTTCACAGCCTGCCGCCTCAAGACGCCGGATCTGTTTGACCGTCTTTTGGACATCCCGCGTATCGGTCTTTGTCATCGACTGGATAGAAACGGGCGCATTCCCTCCGATCTTAACGGAGCCAATGCAAATCTGACGGGTCTTTCGGCGTGGAATCATAAATTGGCGTCGGTTAGTCCCATAGTCGCATCGTCTTATAGTCTGATAGTCTCATAGTCTAATGGTCTTTGACTATTTGACTATTTGACTATTCGACTATATGACTATTTGACTTTTTAAGCCTCCACTCCTCCACGATCAGATAGAGCGTGGGAATGAAGACCAGCGTAAGGAACATGGAGACCAGGAGGCCGCCGATCACAGCGATGGCCAGACCAATATATGCTTCAGCCCCTTCCCCCAACCCGAGGGCCATGGGAGTCAGCCCTAAGATCGTCGTAAACGAGGTCATCAGAATAGGTCTGAGACGAATCCGTCCCCCATGGATGATCGCTTCCTTTAACGGAACCCCCTCCACCTTCCGGAGCCGGTTGATGAAATCCACCAGGAGGATCGCATTGTTCACAACGATCCCGACCATCATGATAATCCCCATGAAGGAGACCATGCTCAAGGTGCTTCCGGTGAGGAAGAGGGCCCAGAGGACACCAATGAGACCCAGCGGGACGGAAAACATGACCAGAAATGGATGAAGCAGAGAGGCAAACTGGGAGGCTAACACCATGTAGACCAGAAAGATGGCGAGTCCTATTGAGAAAAGAAGGGTTCGAAAGGCCTCTTGCTGTTCCAGACGCGCCCCTTTCAACAAGACGGAAAACCCTTCCGGGATCTCCATCCTGGATATCTTTGCTTCAATTTCAGAGGCAATCGACCCGAGATCCCTTCCGCCTGTATTGGCCATCACATGGACCATCCTCTGCTGGTATTTGCGCTCTAATTGAACGGGAGACGTCGTTCGAACCACTTCCGCCACATTCTCCAGGGGAACCAGCCTTCCATCGAGGGCGGGAAGAGGTAACCGGGCCAGATCCTCGCGCTTGCTCCTGTCTTCTTCGCGAAGCCGGACCCTCACAAAATGTTCACGGCCAGTCACGGGATCAACATAGACGGCGGCCTCCATCCCCTCAATCGCCCCCCTGACGATCTCTCCCACTCGGGAGGTGGTCAATCCCAGAGTCGCCAGCCTGTCCTGTCTGATTCGGATCTGATATTCGGGCAACCCTTCCTCGCGGCTGATCTGAATATCGGTCACCCCCCTGACCTCCCGGAGGATTCCCTCCACCTCTTTTGCAAGGCGACTTCCTGTGGGGATGTCGAATCCAAGAATTTCCACATCGATCGGTTCATCCGCTCCGAATGTGATCACCCTCGAGATGAGGCCGCCGGGAAAGACCGTGATCTTTGCCCCTGGAATATTCCTGACCTTCTCCCTCAGACTGCTGGCTATCATCTCAGCCGACCTTTTCCTCTCCGATTGATCGACCAGCATCAAAGAGGCCATTCCGGTATGAGGCCCGGCAAACCTTCCGCCGAAGATGACAGATCTCCCTCTCCCTGAACCTGTTCTGGCCCAGAGCGATTTTAATTCGGGGACTTCGTTAACAATAATCTCCTCCACCTGCTCCATCACCCGTTTTGTTTCCCCCAGAGAGGAACCGACCGGAAGCCGGATGGACATCCGCACCTGCCCTTCATCCGAGGAAGGAAAGAGTTCTGTCCCGATGAGAGGAACGAGAAGGAGTGTTCCCAAAAAAGCGGACACCACGCCTGCCACAACAAGCTTCCGGTGGGACAGGGCAAATGTAAGGGTGTTGTGGTATCGTTGATCCATCCACAGGAAGAGCGGATGAGTTTTCTGCAGGATTCTCTGGACCCGGGATGGGCTTGCCGTCAACCGGACCGGGCGGAGAAATTTGTTGGTCAGAATTGGCACCAGGGTCAGCGACACAAAGAGGGAGGCCAGAAGCGAGAATGCCACCGTATACGCTAACTGGACGAACAGAATGGGCGCAATCCCGGTCACAAAAAACAGGGGGAGAAAGACGATGATGCTGGTCAGCGAAGCTGCAATGACCGGTTTGCTGACCTCCGTCGCCCCCTTATAGGAAGCCTCTTCCGGGGGCACTCCCGCCTCCATATGCCGGTTGATATTCTCGAGCACCACAATGGAATCATCCACCAGGCGGCCTACTCCAAGGGCCAGTCCCCCGAGGGTCATAATGTTAAGGGTGAACTTTCCGAAATGCAGGAGCACGAATGTGGCGATGATGGAAACCGGAATGGCGTTGGCAATGATGAGCGTGCTGGTCACATTTCTTAAAAAGAGGAGGATGATCGTAACCGCGAGGAAGGCCCCCATCATGGCCTCCTTCTGAAGGTTTTTGATCGATTTTCGGATAAAGGTCGACTGGTCGGAGACCACCTCGATGGAGACGCCCGGCGGAAGCTCTCTTCGAATCTGAGTCAGAGCATTTAATGTATGATCCACCACGGAGACCGTATTGCCTCCGATCTGCTTCTGGACGCCGATGACGATTCCCCTGACCCGATTCACATTCACTTCTGTCTGAGAATCCTCAAATCCATCTTTCACCCTTCCGATATCCTTGAGGCGAAGGGGGACTCCGTTCTGGTAATGGACAACGATTTCTTCGAGGTCCCTGACCTCTGGAGTTCGGCCAAGCGTCCGGATACTGAACTCCTGCTTTTCCGTCCTGAGGCTTCCCCCGGGCTTATCAATATGGGCCGCTCGCACGGCCTGGGCAACCCGGTCCAGTGAAAGATTCATTCTCTCTAATTTGGACCGTTCCACCTCTACCTGGATTTCTCTGGTCAATCCGCCAAAGACATTGGCGGAGGCAACCCCTTTCAGGCTCTCCAGCCTCGGGGCGATGAAGTCCTCCGCCAGCTCGCGAAGACGGAACTCATCCATGGGGCCGGTGATCGACAAGACGATGACCGAGATCTGGGAGGGATCGAACTTGATGACGACCGGCAATCTCGCTTCCGTGGGAAAGACATCCTGGATCTGGCTTACACTCTGCTGGATATCGAATGAGGCCACATCAAGATTGGTCCCCCAATAAAACTCAACGGTGACGATGGAAATGCCCTCCCGGGAACGGGAGGAAACGTGGCGGACATTTTGAATGCGACTCAAACGCTTTTCAATCGGGCGGGTGATCGTCATCTCAATGTCCTGCGGGCTGGCCCCTGTGTATTCGGTGACGACGGAGGCAATCGGATAGGTGATTTCCGGAAAGAGATCGATGGCAAGGTCTGAAAAAGCGATGATCCCGAGCAGGATGATCCCGGTGGCCACCATGAAGCGGGAGACCGGGTTTTTCAGGGAACCCCGGATGATATCCATGGACTTTAGCCTCCTTCGATCATCCGCACGACCGAACCTTCCCTGAGCGCATCCTGCCCTCTTACGACCACCTGATCTCCCTCGGAGACCCCCTGGAGCACCTCCACATAAGGGGTCTGTTCAATGCCGGTGACAATCGTTCTCCGGAACGCCTGATTCCCTTGAATCACATATACGATTTTCGATCCTCTTTCTTCGATCACCGCATGTTGAGGAATAACGACCGCCTGAGGTTTTTGGGAGAGAACCAGTTCGATCGTTGCAAACATGCTGGGTTTGAGCATTCGCCCGGCATTGGGGATCTCGATCTCTGCATGGAGCGTTCGGGTGGCGGGTTCCAGGGCGCTGCTTATCCGTGCGATCCTGCCTTCGAAGACCTTGCCGGGAAAGGATTCGGCCATGATTCTGGCTTTCATCCCTGTCTTGAGCAGCGGGATATCCTTTTCGAGAATATGGGCCACCACCTTCAAGGTCTCCGTATGGATGAGGTTCACAATAGGCGTCGAAGATGAGGCCAGGGCTCCGGCATCCATATATCTCCTGCTGATCTCACCTGAGAAAGGGGCGACGATCTTCGTGTGCTGGAGTCGAATCCGCTCCTGCGCCAGCATCGCTTCCGTTTCCTTTAATCTCGCCTGAGCCGACTCTCTCACTTCCTGTCTTGCCCCTTCCCTGAGCAATTTCAGATGCTCCCTGCTTGAGGCCAACTGTGCCTGGGCGACCGTGTACTCCATGTCCGCAACGTCCAATTCCCTTTTCGAGATGACCTGTCTTTGATAGAGCGCCTCCATACGCTCCCTCTGAAGTTTCGCATTTTCAAAACGGGACTCGGCGCTGCGGACCGCCTCTTCCGTCTGACGTAATTCCTCGGTCCGTGCTCCGGCTTCCAGCTCCATCAGATGAGCTCTGGCCTGGGCCACCCGGGCTTCAACTTCCCTGACCTTCTGGAGGTAATCGGATCGGTCTATCTGGGCGATGGTCTGTCCCTCCCTGACCGAATCGCCGGCATTGACATAGACGCCTTCGAGATATCCTGAGACCTTGGGAAAGAGAGCAACCTGCATCAATGGGGCAATGTCCCCGGTCATGGTGATCGCATAGGTGATGGGTCTGATAGCAACCAGGGAAACCTGGACGGGAATTTCGGCCTGCTTCGTCTTTTGAGGCTCTGCCCTTTTCTGAGCCAGCCCCCATCCACGATACAGAACCAATCCGACCAACAAAAGGGCCAGAATAAGAAGGGCTCCTCTCCATCCTTTACTCAATTGGGTCATGTCCCTTGCTCCCAGGAGCCGAGATAGCGCTCCTGTTCCTCTGTCAGTTGATCAATTTCAATGCCCATGGAACGTAGTTTCATCCGAGCAATCTCCTGATCGATGGCTTCAGGCACCGAATAAACTTTGGGCTCAAGGGTTCGGTGGTGATGCACCAGATATTCGGCCGAAAGGGCCTGGTTTGCAAAACTCATATCCATCACACTGGAGGGATGGCCCTCTGCTGAGGCCAGGTTGATCAGCCTCCCCTCTCCGAGAAGATAGACCCTTCGGCCATTTTCGAGCTGAAACTCCTCGACGAAGTCACGGATCGTCTTTCGAGAGTGTGTGATTTCCTCCAAACCTCCCAAATCGAGTTCCACATTGAAGTGGCCCGAATTGGCAACAATGGCTCCATCCTTCATCTTCAAAAAATGCTCTTTCCGGATTACGCCTGTATTTCCGGAGACCGTGCAGAAGATGTCTCCCGTCTCAGCGGCTTCATTCATGCTCATCACACGGTAGCCATCCATGACAGCTTCAAGGGCCCTCAGAGGACTGACCTCAGTGACGATTACATCGGCCCCCATCCCTTTGGCCCTCAGGGCCAACCCTTTTCCGCACCACCCATAGCCTGAGACGACAAAGTGTGACCCGGCCATCAGCCGGTTGGTCGCCCGCAGAATGCCGTCAATCGTCGATTGCCCTGTTCCATATCGATTATCGAAGAAGTGCTTGGTCTCCGCATCGTTGACGGCAATCACAGGAAATCTTAATACCCGGTTCTGCTCCATACTGCGGAGCCGGATCACCCCGGTCGTTGTCTCCTCGGTTCCGCCGATTAACCCTCTGATCATCTCCTCCCTCTTGGCCGTCGAAAGCCCTTTTGCCCAGCTTCTTAAAGAAGGGGGGAGATCTTCCCACTTTTCGAGAGAAATGAAGTGAAGGGACGAGACAAGGTCTGCTCCATCATCCATCGTGAGATTGGGAAAGAAGGCCAGCGCTGCCCGGATATGTGCATAATAGGTTTCGCTATCCTCGCCTTTGACGGCGAATACGGGAATTTTTAATTCTTTGACCAGGCAGGCGGCCACATCATCCTGCGTGCTCAGAGGATTGGAAGCGCAGAGGCAGAGTTCGGCCCCTCCTGCCAGTAACGTCCTCATCAGGGCCGCTGTCTCCGTGGTCACATGGAGACAGGCGGAGAGCCGGATCCCCTTGAGCGGCTTCTCCTTCTCAAAGCGGCTCCTGATCAGTTTCAAAACCGGCATGGCCATCTCCGCCCACTCCATCCGGAGCCTGCCCCTCTCCGCCAATGAAATATCCTTCACATCATAATCCATGATTCCCTCATCAAATATACCTGAATTTTTCTCCCCATCACCCTATCTCCCTATCACCCCATCTTGTTCTACTCTACAGTTTCGCCGCTTTCCTCAATTCTTCTGCCTTGTTGATCCTCTCCCAGGTAAACCCGGGTTCGTTTCGGCCGAAGTGACCATAACAGGCCGTCTGTTTGTAAATGGGTTTGAGAAGGTCGAGATATTGAATGATGGCCTTGGGCCTCAGATCAAAGTGTTTCATGGCGATTCTGGCGATCTCATCCGGCGGAATCTTAAAGGTCCCGGAGGTATCGATCATAAAGGAGACCGGGTTTGCCTTCCCGATGGTGTAGGCAATCTGAACCTCGCATTTTTCAGCCATCCCTGCCGCCACGATGTTCTTGGCCACGTGCCTCGCCATATAAGAGGCGCCCCGGTCCATCTTCGATGGATCTTTTCCTGAAAAACAGCCTCCTCCATGACTTCCTACGCCGCCATAAGTATCGACGATGATCTTTCTGCCGGTCAGACCGCAGTCCGCCTTTGGGCCTCCGTGGACGAACCGGCCGGTGGTGTTGATATAATACTTTGTGTTCTTATCCCGAAGCTCCGGAGGAATGATTTTAAAGATCACCTCTTCGAGAATCCCCTCTTTCAGTGTCTCATTGGTCACCTTATCCGAATGCTGGGCCGCAATGACCACGGAATCCATCCGGGTCGGCTTATTATTGACATACTGGATGGTCACCTGGGATTTTCCATCCGGCCTCAAGAAATCAAGGATATTCTTCTTCCTCACTTCTGCCAGCCGTCGGGTTAGACGATGGGCATAGATGATAGGCATGGGCATCAATTCCGGCGTCTCATTACAGGCATAACCAAACATCAACCCTTGATCCCCCGCTCCCTGTTCATGGTCTTTGCTTTCTTCAACTCCAATGGTGATGTCAGGGGACTGTTCATCGATCGAAGTGAGCACGGCGCAGGTTTCCCAGTCAAACCCCATGGCCGAATCATTATACCCGATCTCCTTGATCCTCTCCCGAACGATGGTGGGCATATTGACATAGCAGGAGGTCGAGATCTCGCCTGCAATGATGGCCATTCCTGTTGTCACCATCGTCTCACAGGCCACCCGCGCTTGAGGGTCCTGTGCGATAATGGCGTCCAGAATGGCATCGGAGATTTGATCCGCCACTTTGTCCGGATGTCCCTCGGTGACGGATTCGGAAGTGAATAAAAAGTCTGTCATGGACATATCCTGTTTCCTCCTTTAATTTTATGTTTTCAACTCTTCTGCGATCGATTTAACGTAATCTTCGGAAAACCTTTCGACCATCCATCTTCGGACATGCCGTTTGATTTCCGAAGCAGTGGAGAATTGGAACAACCTTTCGGCCATGGACCTCGTTTCTATGGCTTTCGCCATACGAAGGACTTTCTTCACCTTCGGAATGGCGATCGGATTCATGCTGAACTCCTCCAGGCCCAGACCCAATAAAACTAACACATAGGCAGGCTCTGATGCCATCTCCCCGCAAATGGCCAGAGGAATTCCAGCATTTCGGGCGGACTGGACCACGCTCCGGACGATTCTCAAAATGGCGGGGTGCAGGGGTTCATAGAGATAGGAGACATGCTCATTGATCCGATCGACGGCCAGGGCATACTGGATGAGATCATTCGTCCCGATGCTGAAAAAATCCACTTCGCGTGCCAGAAGATCGGCGGTGACTGAAGCCGAGGGGATCTCGATCATCGCTCCGATCTTGATCCCCCGGTCAAAAGGAACCTTTGCCCGGATGAATTCCTTCTTCACCTCTTCCAGGATGGCTTTCGCCTTCCGAATCTCTTCAATGCCCGAAATCATCGGAAAGAGGACTCTCAGTTTCCCGTGAACACTCGCGCGCAGTATTCCCCTTAACTGGGTTTTAAAAATATCGGTCTCCTTAATGCTGAACCGGATCGCCCTGAGCCCCATCGCGGGATTCGTCTCATTGCCCTTTGAATAACCGTCAAGGAACTTATCTCCTCCGATGTCCAGTGTCCGTATGGTGGCCACACCAGGAGAAATATTCTCTACCAGCTTCCGATAGGTTTGGTAATGTTCTTCCTCATTGGGCAGATTCTTTCGGTTGAGGTAGAGGATTTCGGTCCGGTAGAGTCCGATTCCTTCTGCGCCATGGCTTTTGGCTGAGGAAATCTCTTCCACCATTTCAATGTTTGCCTGAAGATGAATTCGAACGCCGTCCCTTGTTTCGGCTGGCAGGGAGGCATATTTCATCACCTCCCGCTCCTGCAATTTTACCAGCCTCCTCCTCTCCATAAAGGATTCGGAGATCTCCTCGGTCGGATTGATGACCACCTCTCCGGACTCCCCGTCGATGATCAGGGGATCCCCCCCATTGATGAGGGAGGTGGCCACCTCTAACCCCACCACAGCGGGAATGCCCAGGGAACGGGCAAGGATGGCCGTGTGGGAAACTTTTCCGCCAATATCGGTGATGAAACCGGCTATATGGTTTAAGTTCATCTGTAGGGTATCGGCAGGAGAGAGGTCATGAGCCACCACGATCACCTTGCCTTTGATCTTGGTGATGTCATCGTGCTTCCTCCCCATGAGGTTACGAAAGACTCTCGATGAGACATAGTGGAGATCACTCCGGCGTTCTCTCAGATATTCGTCCTCAATCGCTTTAAAAGCGGAGTCCAGCTTTTCGAGGGTCAGATCTAGGGCCCATTCCGCATTCACCTTTCTCTTCCGGACATGTTCCTCGGTGTTCTGGATCAGCATCTCATCATCCAGAATCATCAGGTGGACATCAAGGATGAACGTGTGTTGCCTCACCTCCGGATCCAGTATCTTTTCTTTGATCTCTCTCAATTGATTTCGGGATTCCTTAAGGGCGCGATGAAACCGCTCCACCTCTTCATCCACCTGGGACGGATTGATCCTCTTCTGGGGAAGACGGACCTTGAATCGTTCTAATAGAAAGGCTCTTCCGGTGATGATTCCCGGAGAAGCTCCTATGCCATGGATGCTCTTGTTAATTTGCTGCTGAATCGCCATCCTTATTCCTCGCCGAACTTATTTTCAATCAGTTTGCCCAGAGTCTCGATCGCTTGTTCCGCATCTTTTCCCTCCGCCTTCAGCGTGATCCTGGTCCCTTTTGTAGCGGCTAACATCAGGATCCCCATGATGGACTTTCCATTCACCTCCAGCCCATCCTTCTCAAGGCTCACACTCGAAACGAACCGATTGGCCGTTTTTACCAGAAGGGCTGCTGCCCTCGCATGAAGCCCCAACTTATTCTTAATGGTGAATGTCTGAACCTCCATATCCCATTTGCGCGGTACAGGCGTGTGGCGTTGCCGCTCGCCCCTACTTCACTCCTTTTTCCACCCGTTTTTTAAGCACCTCGCTGGCCAGATTGATGTTTCTCTGACCATAATCGGTGATGTAAACGGCCAGCGATTCGAGGTCCATATGGTCCTGGTAGGTGGCCAGTTTCAACAACATGGGAAGATTGACCCCTGTGATCACCTCAATCTTCTTCTCCTCCAAAAAAGAGAGGCTGATGTTGGAAGGTGTTCCTCCATACATATCGGTCAGGATCAATATCCCCTGCCCTCCCTCCACCTTCCGTATGGCGGCGATGATCTTCTCCCGGATATCCTCGGATCCTTCCTTGGGATCGATCGATACGGATTGAAACTGCTTCAATTCTTCTCCTACCACCAGCCGGGCGGCAGCGATCAACTCCTCTCCCAGACGACAATGTGTAACCACGATAACTCCCACCATTTTATTCACCCTCTCTCTGCGTCACGGTGCCGCACGGATAAAAGCATGCCCTTCTTCGCCATCTCATCCCTCAACATTTCAGCCAACCGGTTGACCACGACCATTGACCGATGCCTTCCGCCCGTGCATCCCACGGCAAGGGTCAGATGGGTTCTTCTCTCTCGGAGATAGAAAGGAAAAAGAAATCTGATGAATTCCCGGGTCCGGTTGAGAAATTCTTTCGTTTCCTCCCATTGCAGAATATATTCTTCCACTTTGGGATCATCTCCCCTTAACCGTTTCAGTTCATCCACGAAATAGGGGTTGGGTAAAAAACGGACATCGAACATCAGGTCCGCCTCGTAGGGAACTCCGAAACTGTATCCGAAAGAGAGAAGGGTCACGGTCAGATGGACTCCCTGCGATCCCTTCTGAACATACTGCTGGATCGTCTCCTTCAGTTCATGGACATTGAACTGGGAGGTATCGATCACCTGATTGGCTATATCCCGTATCCCTTCGAGCCGCTCCCTTTCGAGGCGAATTCCTTCCAGGATCGAGCCTCCCAAAGCGAGAGGGTGCTGACGCCGTGTTTCACTGAAACGCCTCATCAGGATGGGATCGGAGGAGTCCAAGAAGAGGATCTCGATGGGGTAGCCCTCCTTCCGGAGGTCTTCGATCATCCTCCTTGAATCTTCAAAAAAATCCGTCTTCTCCTCCTCAGAGGCCGGATGAGAAACCGCACCCCGGATATCCTCCCCCACGGCTACTCTTGAAATCTTACCGCCGGACTGTCCACAGAGTTCGAGGAATTTGGGTAAAAGAAGGATAGGAAGGTTGTCAACGCAGTAGAAACCGATATCCTCTAAGGCCTTAATGGCCGTCGTTTTCCCTGATCCGGAAAGGCCGCTGATGAGAATAACTCGGAGGTCCTTCACTCCACCTCGCCCACGACTTCAGGTTTATTTTCCCCCTTCTCCTCCATCCTGCGAAGGAGCTTTTTCTCAAATTCCAGCGCTGAATCGTATCCCATCACCTTGAGAAGGTGGTTGCGTGCGGCCACTTCGATGATAGTTGTTAGATTCCGGGCGGGCGTGACGGGAATTCTCAACATCGGAAGCTCGATTCCCAGAACCGCATACTTCTCTTCCTCAAATCCGAGACGATCATATTCCTGTTGAGTATCCCATTCGACCAGTTCCAGGACTAACTCGATTTTCTTCTGTTCCCGGATCGACTCAAGTCCGAAAAGGCTCCGGATATTGATGATCCCGAGTCCCCGTACTTCCATATGGTGCTGAATCACCTCAAAGCCGCTTCCTACCAGAACACCGGGGGAGCGCTTTTGAATAGAGACCATATCATCCGCCACCAACCGGTGGCCCCGAAGAATGAGATCAAGGGCGCATTCACTCTTTCCGATCCCGCTCTTCCCGAGGATGAGCACACCGACCCCGAAGACATCCATGAGCACGCCATGGAGGCTCTGTGTCAAAGCCAGCTTCTCCTCTAAAAACTTCGTGACCCGGTCGATGAAATCGGTAGAGCTGAGGCTGGTCCGGAAGAGAGGGACCCCTTTTTCATCCGCTTCCCGGAGAAGAATCTCAGGGATCTCAAGATTGCGTGTGACGACCAGGCACGAAAGATCCAGGTTGCATATCTGTCGGATGACCTTCTCCTGGAGCTCGGGGACAAGAGTTCGGAAGTAAGCCTCTTCGGTATTTCCGATGACCTGAAGCCGTTCGGGGTTGATGAATCGGATGAAACCGGTCATGGCCAATCCCATCTTTTGAACCTGGGAATGGGTGATCTTCTTCTTCAATCCCTTTCGTCCCGCCAACAAGGTCAGGCCGAGATGGGACTTTTTATCCTGTTCCAGATCCTGAACCAAAAGACTGCTCATGCATACTCCCAATGCCAAATGTCAAAGACCAACGGTTATGGGTGACGATGCTCGTATCGAAGCAAGAGGCTCGAAAAACGAAGCTCGAGCATCCAGATTCTATTCACGAGTCTCGATACGAGCTTCGACAACGACAAACGTTGGCTCCTTACCATTACCGTTGGACGAAACACATTTTCTAATACCTTTCATCCTCATCGGAGATAACCTGAAAGATCTCTTTCTGAGTTTTGGCCCCCATCAACTTCTTCTTGAAGGAAGGGTCTTTCAGTAATCTGGCAATCCGGCCCAGAAGGTTGAGATTCTCCACCGCCGAATTCTCCGGAGCCATCACCATAAAGAAGAGCTGGCAGGGTTTATGGTCGATCGAATCGAAGTCGATCCCGCGCGTCGAACGGCCAAAAGAGATAAAAAAATGTTTCAACCTCTTCAAACGGCCATGAGGGATCGCCACCCCTTCCCCTATTCCCGTGGACCCCAATTTCTCCCTCTCCAGCAGAATCTGGACGAGCTCCTCAGAGGAAGTCGCCCCGCAGGGTTTCACCAGGACCCCCGATAGATCTTTCAGAACGGATGGCTTATCCGTTCCACTGAGCTCCGGGATGACCCATTCCTCTTTTAAAAAATTCAGAAGTTTCATGCCTTCCTTATCTCCTCTTCCCTGCGGAGACTCTGTCCTCAGCAACCCAAAGCCGCCGATGGTCACCCTAAACTCCATTGCCAGATCGGTTCATTCGGAATAAGGTTCCATCCATTCGTAATCGCCATTTTTTTGATGGAGGGCATTCATCTCTCCGGAGTGGGAATTGATGAAGAAAAGATAGGCATCTCCTGAAAGTTTCAACTGCGCCATCGCCTCTTCGAGCGACATCGGTTTGGCAGGGATATGCCTTCTCCGGATAAGGGAAGAGATCCCCGTTCCTCTACTTTTTCTGGACCGTATTTCTGGCCCGATAGGTTCAATCTCCAAAGGAAGAGGATTCCCTCTTTTCCGCTTCACCCTTTCCCGCCGCTCTCGGATCTGACGGTCCATCTTATCCACCATCAGATCGATGGCCGCATAGAGATCTCTGTCTCTCCCCTCACTATTGACGGTTAGGCCATCTTTGATGATGGTAAGCTCCGCGGAATGACGGAATTTCTCAACTGAGAGAACGACATGGGCCTCTCTTGGATTCTCCATGAATTTTTTCAATCGCATGACTTTTTCTTTTACGTATTCCTTTACCCCTTCGTCAGCTTCCATATGTCGAAATGTCACAGTAATCTGCATCAATAGCCTCCTTTATTGTTCATCGTCCATCGTTTCCTAAACGACTTTCCTTCGTTCGCTGGAGGAGAGGATCTTCATCATTTCACGGTATTTCGAAATCGTCCTCCGGGCAATATGAACGTTTCTCTCCTTTAACATCTGAACCAGCCTCTCATCGCTGAAAGGTTTTTTCGGGTTTTCCCGTTCGATGATCTCCTTTAATAAACTTTTAACGCTTTCAGAGGCCATCGCCTCCCCTTGTACGGAGGAGATGCCCGCATTGAAAAAATATTTTAACTCATAAATTCCTTGAGGGGTATGCATATATTTGTTGTTGGTCACCCGGCTGATCGTGGACTCATGCATCTCGATATCTTCCGCCACATCCCTGAGGACAAGAGGTTTGAGATACTGAACCCCTTGATCCAAAAAATCCTTTTGAAACTTGACGATGCTTTTGGCCACCTTGTAGATCGTCCTCTGACGTTGGTCAATGCTCCGGATCAACCAGAGGGCCGAGCGCAGCTTCTCCTGAATATACTTGCGGTCATCATTCTGGGCGTGACGGCCTTCGGCGAGAATACGGCGGTAATAAGAATTCACTTTTAATCGAGGGACTCCTTCGTCATTAAGAGAAACGATATATTCCCCTTCCACCTTATAAACATAGACATCGGGAATGATCTCCTGGGCGACTTCGCCTCCATAGGCCCTGCCGGGCTTGGGTTCCAGTTTGGAGATGAGGGAGGCGGCTCGATTCACCCTTTCGACGGAGACGCCTAACCGTTTGGCGATCACCGGATAGTTCCGGTTCTTCAACAGGGAGAGATGCTCCTGAACAATCTTTTCCGCGATAAGATCCCGCGGGGATAATTGATTCAACTGGATGAGAAGACATTCCTTCAAATTCCTTGCAGCGATCCCGATCGGGTCAAACTCCTGGATCTTTCGGAGAACCCCCTCCATTCTCTCGATGGGGAGCCCGGCATCGGCGCTGAACTCCTCGAGGGGAACCTTTAAATATCCATCCTCATCCAGGTTTCCGATGATCCATGCTCCTGCCTGTTGATCCTCTGCGCTTAAATTGGAGAGATGGAGCTGCCAGTAGAGATGGTCGAAAAGCGTGGTGCTCTTGGCCATGAAATTTTCAAAAGAGGGCCTTTCTTCACCATCCTGTTCTCCCTGTCTGGAAAAAGAGGCAAGGTTATAATTCTCGAGATAATTTTCCCAGTCGAACTCATCGGTTCCTTCCCCCTCTCCCTTCACTTCAGTGGTATGCTCCACAACAGGAACCGGTTCTTCAGCTTTCTCCGTGCTGGGCTGTTCTTCTTCGTCAAGTGATTCTTTTCCCTCCTCAAGCTCTTCGAGGAGCGGATTCTCTTTCATCTCCTGGGTGATCATGTCCACCAGTTCCAGCCGCGTCAACTGAAGAAGCCGAATCGCCTGCTGGAGCTGAGGGGTGATCACCAGTTGCTGAACCAGTTTGGGCGCTTGTTTGAGCTCTAAGGCCATCTCACTCGAATAAAGGACCGGGGCTTTCCTTCCCGGCTCTTTTTTTCTCCTCTTTTTTTACCCGTTGTTCTTCATCCAACCGAAATCCGTCTCCCAGGTAGATCTTCCTTGCCTTCGGGCTTCGTGCGATCTCCTCCGGAGTTCCGGATTCCAAAAGATTGCCCTCATTCAGGATATACGCCCGATCGCAGACTCCCAATGTTTCTCGAACGTTATGATCCGTAATTATAATTCCAATGCCCTTCGATTTCAATTGACGGACAATAGCCTGAATGTCCAGTACCGCAATGGGATCGATCCCCGCAAAGGGTTCATCCAGCAGGATGAAAGAGGGGGACAGAACCAGAGCCCGTGTAATTTCCACTCTCCTTCGTTCCCCTCCTGAAAGGCTATAGGCTTTCTGCCTCCGAAGAGGGGTGAGCCCCAATTCATTCAAGAGATCCTCCAACCGGTCGTGCTTCTCCTCTCTTGAGAGAGGCAGGGTCTCCAGGATCGCCATCAAATTTCCTTCCACGGTCAGTTTTCTGAAAACGGATGGCTCCTGCGAAAGGTAACCGATTCCCTTTCTCGCCCGCAGGTACATGGGAAAGGAGGTGACATCCTCTCCGTTGAGATAGATCTTGCCTCCGTTGGGATGCAGCAGGCCGACGATCATATAGAAGATGGTCGTCTTTCCTGCGCCATTGGGTCCTAACAGCCCCACCACTTCGCCTCCATCGATCTCAACGCTGACCTGATCCACTACCTTCCGGCGACGAAACGACTTGGTTAATTGTTCACACCTGAGATGAGACATCGCTCTTCCTGAAAAAAAGTCCGGAGTTCGTAGTTTTGAGTTCGGAGTTTTTGTCTCCGAACTACGAACTCCTTACTCCGAACTACTTTTTCCTTTCTTCTTTCGAAGAAGGGGTAATGGTCGTGACGACCCGGCCCCCTTTTCCGCCCTCGACATAGCTTCGCTCTTCGTCCACCAGGTAGACAACCCGTTCCCCCCGTACAACATTATCTCCTTCGCGAATCACAGCCTCTCCTTCGAGAACAATCTTGTTCTCCATCTGATAGAAGGTGGCCTTCAGGCAGGTTGCCCTGCGATCCAGTTGCACGATCCTCACATTTCCAGTGGCGACGATCTCTTTCATCTTCTTCATTTCCGTATCGTAGTGGACGACCACTGTGTTGGCATAAAGGGTGGCATCCTCCTGTTTGACTACGACATTTCCCTTGAAGGTGACCTGGTTCTGTTTCTGGTCTCCTTCGACGGTGTCAGAGGTGATCTCAACAGGAGAGCGCGAACTCGTAAACCCGAACCCCTTTGCAGAGTCGGTCTTCGTCTTCTTCTCCTGCGCTTCTCCGGATGTGAAAAAGAGACTGATAAAGAAAAGGATGATAAGAAATCCGATCCCCTTGACTGGTTTCATCCCTTCCTCCCCCCTTTCCACTGCGTCTTCCCCTGGCTGAGGACTTTAAAGGTCTTCGCTTCCATATCGATCAGCATCCCTTTTCCGGTCAGACGAATCTGTTCTCCTTCGAATTCGACCGGATCAGGAGTCCTCGCCTGTTTGCTTAAATGTTTATAAGACATCGTTTGCGTCTTTAACCGGTAACCATCGGTCGAGGTCAGAACCACATTGCCGATTAGCTCCATATCTTTTGAATCCTGATGGACCTTCCCCTTATCTCCTGTAAGGGTGAAGGAGCGTCCATCCTTCGCATAATAGATCACTTTCACATCCTCTAACAGGAGAATGTTCTGATCCTGAAATTGGTGGATCGTTTTCGCCTCAAGTTCCCATATCTTTTTACCGTGCTTCTCTTCCACAAAATGAATCTTCTCCAGGCGTTGATCCGCACCCTCCGTCGAGATATTGGGAACCTTCTCTGTTTCTTCCAGGGTCTTTTGTCTCTCCTGGAGGTTGACCCAGAGGCTGACCAGGACCACCCCCCCGATCAACAGAATCGAAAACATAATGGCAATCTTCGTCTTTTTCAATGTCATTTGTTAGTCACCATAGTCGACTAGTCTCATAGTCGTATCGTCAAAAGCTAAAAACGAACAGACTACAAGACGATAAGACTATACGACTATCCGATTAAACCACTCCTGCCTTCAGCAGGTCATGGAGATGAATGACCCCGACCGGCGTTCGATCTCCCGCCCGGTTAAACACGAAAAGAGAGGTGATCGAGTACTCCTCCATCATCTGAACCGCCTTTGCGGCTAATTCATCCTTTTCAATCCGCTTCGGGTTTCTGGTCATCACCTCTGAGGCGGTCCGTTGGAGAAGATCCGCATACTTCTCAAGGGCCCGTCGCAGATCTCCATCCGTGACCACGCCGACCAGGTGTCCCTCTCCATTGCAGACGCCGGTCACTCCCAGCCGTTTCGAGGTAATTTCAAAAATAACATCCTTCATCAAGGTGTCCCCGGACACCTTCGGAAAGGCCTCTCCGGAATGCATCAACTCCTCCACCCGCATGAGAAGCCTTTTCCCCAGGGCTCCTCCAGGATGAAGAAGGGCAAAGTCCTCCTTCTTAAAACCCCTTTTCATCATAAGCGCCACAGCCAGGGCATCCCCTATGGCAAGGGTCGCCGTGGTGCTGGCAGTGGGAGCCAGATTGAGAGGACACGCCTCTTCTTTGACTGCAATGTCCAAATGGATATCACCCGCACCGGCAAGGGTCGATCTTCGGTTGCCAGTGAGCGTGATCAATCGGTTTCCATACCGTTTGAGAAGCGGGAGGACTTCAAGAAGCTCCCTTGTCTCTCCGCTGTTCGAGATGCCAATGACCACATCCTCCTTGGCCAGCATCCCGAAATCCCCATTCAGACCTTCTGCAGGATGGAGGAAAAACGAAGGAGTCCCTGTGCTCGCAAAGGTGGAGGCAATCTTCCTTCCCACCAGTCCGGACTTCCCCATGCCCATGAGGACAACTCTTCCCTTACAGCGATAGAGTATTTCAACCGCTTGCGAAAACTGATCATCGACCCTCTCCACCAGATCGAGAATCGATTGCGCCTCAATCCTCAACACCCGTTTTGCTTCTTCAATAACATTTATATCCACCTCTTGTAATCTCCTCTCGTCTATCGTCCCTCGTCTCTCTCTTTTTCCCTTCCCTATGCCCTTTACGAAAGAGCTTTTTTAGTCTTAACCTTAGCCTCAACCTTCTTTACCTTTGGCCTCGTGCCCCGTTTGAGAGAGGCTCTGATGAATTCCCTGAAGAGCGGGTGGGGATCCGTTGGTTTCGATTTAAACTCCGGGTGAAACTGACAGCCCAAAAACCATGGGTGGCCCTTCAATTCCATGATTTCCACCAATTCCTTGTCAGGAGAAGTCCCGCTGAAGACCAGCCCCGCCTTACTTAAAACTTTAAGATAGTCATTATTAAACTCGTAGCGATGACGGTGCCTTTCATAAATTAATTTCTTGCCGTAGGCATCAAAGGCCAGACTTTTCTCTTCAAGCCTGCAAGGATAGGAACCCAGCCGCATCGTCCCTCCTTTGGGGGTGTCTGAATTTCTCTTCTGAAGCGTCTTATCTCTGTCCAGCCATTCTTCGAGGAGAAAGATGACCGGATGCGGTGTATGAGGATTGAACTCCGTGCTGTCCGCCCCTTTCAGACCCGCACAGTGTCTCGCCACCTCGATGACCGCGCATTGCATCCCCAGACAGATTCCAAAAAAAGGGACTTTTTTCTCTCTGGCAAACTGAATCGCCCTGATCTTCCCCTTGATTCCCCTTGTTCCGAATCCTCCCGGCACAAGGATCCCTTCTGCCCCCTGAAGTAGATGATCCGGCCCCTCCTTCTCTATCCTTTCCGAATCCACATATCTCAGGTTCACTCTCGCATCATTGGCAATGCCGCCATGGACAAGCGCTTCGGTCAGGCTTTTATAAGACTCGACTAAACCGACATATTTCCCTACAACGGCAATGGTCGTTTGAAATCGAGGAGATTTGATCCTTTTAACGATACGCTCCCAGCTTGTGAGGTTGGGACGGGCCATCCACATGTTCAGTTTTTCGGCAATCTTCTCATCCAACCCTTCCTGATGAAAGACGATGGGCACCTCATAGACGGTGTCCACATTCTTTGCCGTGATGACCGCATTCTTGTCCACATTGCAGAAGAGGGCAATCTTGGCTTTGATTTCAGGAGAGAGAAGTCGATCGGTCCGGCAGAGGAGGATATCAGGCTGGATGCCGATCTCACGAAGCTCCTTCACACTGTGCTGGGTCGGTTTGGTTTTCAGTTCGCCCGCTGTCTCGATGTAAGGCACAAGGGTGAGGTGAATATAGAGCGTATTCTCCCTGCCCACATCCCCCCGAATCTGACGGATCGCCTCTAAAAAAGGAAGGCTTTCAATATCCCCCACCGTTCCTCCCACCTCTACGATTACGATATCTCCATCCTGGGCGAGGTCGAAGACCTTTGACTTAATTTCATCCGTGATATGGGGAATCACCTGGACCGTCCCGCCCAGATAGTCTCCTCTCCTCTCCTTCGAGATGACCGAATCGTAAATCTGTCCGGTGGTGTAGTTGTTCTTTTTTGAAGTTTTAACGCTCGTGTAGCGTTCGTAGTGTCCCAGATCAAGGTCAGCCTCTGCTCCGTCATCCGTCACATAGACCTCTCCATGCTGAAACGGATTCATCGTCCCAGGATCGACATTAATGTAGGGATCGAATTTGAGAAAGGAGACTTTTAATCCTCTCAGCTCAAGGAGGGCACCGATGGACGATGACGCCAGCCCTTTCCCCAGCGAGGAAACCACTCCTCCTGTCATAAAGATATATTTTGTTCTCGTATTGGCCAAAACCATCCTCCTGATAAGGAAGCCAGGAATTCAGGAAAAATTCTAATGGGTTCCTCTAAAAATGTCATTCCGGCGAAAGCCGGAATCCAGAAGGTTTTGAAATCACTGGACTCCCGCATGCGCGGGAGTGACGAATTGATAATGATTAGAAGTTGCCTAATTCTTTTATTTGATTTTATTCATGGCTTCCTGGGTTCCTTATTAAAAACCTTTCGATCAATTCATACCCCTTTTCAATAAAGAGACCGCTTTTTAATGCAGATACCTCATCGAAGGTATCCGCAGTGTGTTTCTTTTCGCCTGTTTCATTCGAATAGATCACAAAGGGAACGGGTTCCGCCGTATGGGTCCTGACGCTGAGTGGAGTGGGATGATCCGGCAGAAGCATGACCTTAACCTTCTCAAAATCTTTGATCCCTTTCAGGATGGTTCCCACGACCTTCTCATCGAAAACCTCAATGGCTTCGACCTTCAGCCGGAGGTCTCCCATGTGGCCGGCTTCATCAGGAGCCTCCACATGAACATAGACAAAATCTTTCTTCTCCAGCCCTCTCAGGGCATACTCACCTTTTCCTTCGTAGTTGGTGTCAAAGTATCCGGTGATGCCTGGAACCTGAAGAACCTCCAATCCCGCAAGGAGTCCGATCCCTTTGATCAGATGGACGGCTGAAATCACATAACCATCGATCCCAAACCGTTCCTTTAGTGTCACCATCTGCGGAGACCGGCCCTGCCCCCAGAGCCAGATGGAGTTGGCTGGCCGGAGTCCCTTTGCCTTCCTGTCAAGGTTGACCGGGTGTTCCTTGAGAAAACGTTGAGACTCCGTCATCAATGTGAGAATCCGTCTTCCGGAGTCTTTATTCTCAGGGAGAAAAGGAGCGATCTCCTGGCCGATGATATCATGGGGTGGAGTAAGTCCGAGCCTTTCCAGACCGGAACAGACCGAACCTCCGTTTTTCATGACCAACAGATGACGGTAACTCAATCCTGAGTAAAATCGGATCTCCTCCGTCCCCATCTCCTGTTCCAGATAAGCGATGATTTCATGGGCCTCCGCATCTGAGATGTGCCCGGCAGCGAAATCCTCCATAACGACCTTTGAACCCTGTGAATGAAGTGTAACCAGATTGCACCGGAAAGCAAGATCATCCTTTTTCAGCTCGACGCCGAGGCTGGCGGCTTCCAGTGGACCCCTCCCCGTATAGTATTGGAGTGGATTGTAGCCGAAGATGGATAGGTTGGCAATTTCACTTCCAGGATTGAAACCCTCGGGGACTGTCCTGACCAAACCGAGGCTGCCATGCTTTGCCAGCCAGTCCATATTGGGTGTTCTTGCCACCATCAACGGGGTCTTCCCGTTGATGCTCTCCACCGGATAGTCGGCCATCCCATCTCCGACAATCACCACATATTTCATTCCTTTGGCCATTTCAATAAATCCCTGAGATCCAACACGAATGATGAAAATGACGAATTTCACGAATGGTGACGAATGCTTCTACATTCGTGTCATTCGCTGTAATTCGTGCTATTCGTTTCTTTCTCTAAATATACCATAAACTTACAAATGTCAAACGAAAACCGAAAAATGAAAGCAAAAGGTATGCCAATTTTACGGGAGATTACGATCAAAGCCATGGGATTTAGCGGTGTCTATAAGGGCTTTATTCAGAGGTTGAGATATTCCAGCACCTTCTCTTTCTTCGGAGGCAGTGAGGCGGGTTTTTGAGAGACTCGAATGGCAATGTCCGGGTCCTTCAAACCATGACCGGTGATCGTTAAAACGACGACATCATCCTTCTTAAAAAATCCCTTTCGATCAAATTTTATCACTCCGGCAAGAGAGGCGGCTGAGGCAGGTTCGCAGAAGATCCCCTCCAAACTGGCCAACATCTGATAGGCCTGAAGAATCTCCTCATCGCTGACCATATCGATCAAACCACCTGATTCATCGCGGGCCGCCTCTGCCTGCCTCCAGCTTGCTGGATTGCCGATCCGGATAGCGGTGGCAATCGTCTCAGGCTTCTCCACCGCCTTGCCTCTCACAATGGGCGCCGCTCCCTCTGCCTGAAACCCTAACATCTTCGGAAGAATATCAGCCCTGCCCTTCTCCCAATATTCTTTATACCCTTTCCAGTAGGCAGTGATATTTCCCGCATTTCCGACAGGAAGGCAGTGATAGTTCGGCGCAGATCCCAGATCATCGATCACCTCAAAGGCTGCTGTCTTCTGCCCTTCGATCCTGTAAGGGTTGAGGGAGTTGACCAACGTGATGGGTTCGGTCTCGGAGATCTCCCTTACAATGCGAAGGGCCTCATCGAAATTGCCTTCGATCTGAATCACCCTGGCGCCATGGGCCATAGCCTGAGATAACTTTCCAAGGGCGATCTTTCCTTCAGGGATGAGCACATAGGCTTTCATCCCAGCCCTTGATGCATAGGCAGCCGCAGAGGCAGAGGTATTTCCCGTGGAGGCACAGATGATGGCCTTCGAACCTTTTTCCTTTGACATGGAAACAGCAACGGTCATTCCCCTGTCCTTGAACGAACCGGTCGGATTGAGACCTTCATACTTAAAATAGAGTTTAATTCCTGAAAGAACCTCTCTGCTAATCCTGGACGATGGAATGAGAGGCGTATTCCCCTCTAACAGGGTAATCACACTCTCTTCCTTCATCTCCGGTAAAAAATCCCCATATTCCCTGATCACTCCACGCCACATGATTTACCCCAAAGTAGTCTCATCGTCTTATAGTCCGTTAGTCTTATAGTCTTTTAACCACCGACTAAAAGACCATACGACTATATGACTAAACGACTAATTAGAGTCTGTTTATAAACTGCAACATGATGTATTACAATAGGTTAGACGAGATTATCACAAAAATCAAGTTGCAGGAGGAGGGGGATGAAGATACTCAATGATCTGAGGTTGAAGTTAGAGAAACCG
>Ga0208244_100105_pt1 | contig 117020 bp, 79 predicted proteins | sample SubbioCR12Aug_5A_FD_184828 | JGI IMG/M metagenome (GOLD analysis project Ga0208244, IMG submission 184828) | Serpentinite rock and fluid subsurface biosphere microbial communities from McLaughlin Reserve, California, USA - CR12Aug_5A (SPAdes) | ecosystem: Environmental > Terrestrial > Deep... | reverse complement strand
TGTCGAAGTCGCAAAACTTGTCAATACAAGACTTGCAGGTGGCGAGTATCAACTTAACATTGATGCTAACGCTTTACATTTGACTTCAGGAATTTATTCAGTTGTCATGAGAGCAAACGGTGTGCAGTTGATTCAACGTTTGGCAGTAGTTAAATAAGTCTATTATAATATAGTATTTTAAGAGGCTATCTCAAAAGGATAGCCTCTTTTTTTTCACTCAATAATAAATAGCTTAAAAATCTAATTAAAAATTGAACTGCTTCGTCTAAGAAAAACTATAGTTAGTCTGAAATTTATTTCACTAGAAATTCAATAAAGAAATTAATGAACGCAATTCCCTTAGAACTTTTTAGAAATTTTTGTATAATTGCACATATTGACCATGGCAAGTCAACACTGGCGGACCGTTTGCTCGAAATGACAGGTAGAGTTACCAAGCGGGAAATGGTGATGAACCAAATCCTTGATGATAACCCTCTCGAACAAGAACGTGGAATTACCATTAAATTGCACGCCATCCAAATGGACTACAAAGCCGACGACGGCAATACATATATTTTAAATTTGATTGATACTCCCGGACACGTTGATTTTACTTACGAAGTTTCCCGCTCTCTTGCCGCCTGCGAAGGTGCCTTGCTTATAGTTGATGCTACTCAAGGAATTGAAGCTCAAACCATCAGCAATCTTTATCTCGCACTTGGTAACGATTTGGAAATTATTCCCGTATTGAACAAAATTGATTTACCGAGCGCCATAACAACTGTTGATGACGTTAAGCAACAAGTAATGGAACTAATTGGATGTGGGGAAGACGAAATATTGCTCGCATCTGCAAAACAAGGTATTGGGATTCATGAGATGTTGGAAGCGATTGTAAAACGCATTCCACCACCAAAAGGCGACCCTAATGCACCTCTAAAGGCTTTGATTTATGATTCGATTTATGATGCTTATCGTGGTGTAATAGTAAATGTTCGAGTTTTCGAGGGAACTCTTCGCGAAAACGAAAAAGTCTTGTTTATGGCTTCCAATAAAGTGTACGAGACTGAAGAAGTTGGCATTTTGTATATGACTAGGCATAGAACAAAACAGCTCTCTGCAGGCAACGTAGGTTATTTTACTGCGAGTATCAGAGACTTGCATGATACAAAAGCCGGCGATACTGTTACATATTTCAAAAATCAATGTGATGGCGCTATCGAAGGATTCCAAGTGGTTAAACCCATGGTGTTTTCGGGTATCTATCCTGCTGATGCTGATGATTTTGAAGATTTACGTGAAGCTTTGGACAAACTCGTTTTGAATGATTCTGCAATAACTTACGAACCGGAATCCTCAAATGCACTTGGTTTTGGATTTAGGTGCGGATTTTTGGGTCTTTTGCACATGGAAATTGTCCAAGAAAGGCTCGAACGTGAATTCAACCAAACTATTGTTACTACAGTTCCCAACGTTCGATACAAAGTAATCAAAACTAATGGCGACACTGTCTTTGTTGACAATCCGGCGGAATTACCCAAACTCGGCGAAATTGAAGAACTTCAAGAACCGTACATCAAGGCTCAAACTCTCACTCCAAATGATTATGTGGGCAATATAATGAAGCTGTGCATGGATAGGAGAGGCGTGCTAACCAATCAAATTTATCTGTCTGCAACACGTGTTGATATTCAATGGGAATTGCCCTTAGCTGAAGTTGTCTTCGATTTTTACGACAAACTGAAATCTATCACTCGTGGTTATGCTTCTCTTGATTATGAATTTATGGAATATCGCAAAGGTGATTTGGTCAAGCTCGACATTATGCTCAACGGCGACACTGTTGATGCTTTATCGGCGATAGTTCACAGAGCAAAAGCATATGATTGGGGTAAAAAATTATGCGACAAACTCAAGGATTTAATTCCCAGACAAATGTTCGAAGTAGTAATTCAAGCATCAATTGGTCAAAAAGTTATTGCACGCTCAACCGTGAAAGCATTACGCAAAAATGTAACTGCAAAATGCTACGGTGGCGACATTTCTCGTAAACGTAAATTGCTTGAGAAACAAAAAGCAGGTAAAAAACGTATGAAACAAGTAGGAAGTATTGAAATTCCTCAAGAAGCATTTTTGGCTGTACTCAGCATTGACAATTAATTTTTAGATAATAAATACAAAAAGCAATGGATATTAAGAAACTTTTCGCTAAGAAAGACAAAGTAGCCAAGAAAAAACCCGAAACATTTCAAGAGAGTGTGATTTCATGGGTTAAAACAATTTTAGGTGCAATCATAGTTGTGATGATTATTAATGGCGCCGCAGTAGCGTCATTCGTTGTTCCGACCGGTTCTATGGAAAATACCGTAATGACAGGAGATTTCCTTTTTGTCAATAAATTTCTTTACGGTCCAACAACACCGCAACTTATCCCATTTCTGAATATCCCATTGCCATTCTATAAATTCCCCGGATTAAAAGACCCTGAAAAAGGTGATGTAATTGTATTTATTTATCCGGGTGACCGCGACGAATTAAAATCTGCAGACTTCGTTTATTACTTGAAACGATGTGTAGCTATAGCAGGAGATACTATTGCAATCGTGAATAAGCAATTAATTGTAAACGGAGTTGCAACTCCACTCGCCGAAAATGGGAAATATGACAGAGACTTGCCAATTTATCCCGGCGATAAATTGAGGACTTTTCCTCCGGGATTGGGCTTTACACGCGATAATTGGGGACCGGTAAGAATTCCCAAAAAAGGCGATGTAATTGAACTCAGTCCTGATAATATTCGCGAATGGGAAGTTCTCATTGCTCGCGAAGGTCACGAAATTGCTTCAACTGCAAGCGGAATTTTAATTGATGGAAACTCTGTCACAAGCTACACTATCGAACGCGATTATTGCTTCGGGCTCGGCGACAATCGTGATAATAGTCTTGACAGCCGCTACTGGGGTTATATCCCTTATGATAATGTAATCGGAACACCAATGATTGTTTATTGGTCTTGGGATACAAATATTCCTATATCTAAAATTATTGACAAATTCGCTTCAGTTCGGTTACCAAGACTTGGCACAATTATCAAATGATGAGTGACTCAGAATTAAAGGATTTGCCCCAAAAGAAGAATTCTTTCCGAGTTATACTTATTGCATTTTCTGAAGTTTTAGTACTGATTCTTCTTATAACTTTTTTTCTCAGATTTACAACACTTGAATTCCTGAAAATAGAATCTGATTCAATGGCACCCAAGTTAAAAAAGGGTGACCACGTCCTAATGAGTCGTCTAGGATATTTTTTGGGCTTGGGCTCCATAATACCATTCACAAATCTCGAAAATCCACTCCGATTTGCAGTTTGGTACAAAGAGCCTGCCAAAGGCGATGTTATTGTGTTTCGAGACGAGGATTACGAAGCCGATTTCAAATCTATAAGATATGTAACTAAAAAAGTTGATGCAATACCTGGGGATACTCTTAATTACCAACATTTCGACGGAAGATTTACATTTAATCTTTCACCGTTCCCGGAATTTGAGCATCATTATAAAAAAGCAACTTTACCGGCAAAAGGTTCCGAAATTAAGTATGACTCGGTGAATTCCGATTTTTATATTTCATTGATGCGTACTGAAAATGAATCTGTATTCGATACCGGAAAGGATTTTCTCATCAATGGCAAATCATCAAAACGATATGTGTTCCAAAATTCCTATTATTTTGTAACCGGCGAAAACTTCAGAAAGAGTTATGATTCTCGTTATTATGGTCCGATTTCGTCCAACAGGATTGAGGGCAAAGTAATATTCCGCTATTTTTCGGAAAATTCAGACGATGGTATTTCGTTTCTGAATTTTAAATGGCTCTAAAATATAACATCATAAAATCAACATTGTTTCTTCTTTGCTTGCAAATCGGATTGCTTTATGCATCTGATAGTGTTGATGTTTATATCATCAATTATCATTACCACACAGGCATTGTAATCCCGAATGATTCAATTGTCATGTCCGCATTATTCGTAGGAGATAATTTCAAGGATTATCAAAAGATTGATATCGGTTGGGGAGATGCTGATTTTTACCAAATTACCGGATTTGATTTGTATATGGCAGCGAAAGCATTGCTAATGCCAACTCCGAGCGTTCTTCGATTTGAAGGGATGAATTATCCTGTAACAGCAATGCCTGAGAATTTCGATTTTATAGTTCTTCTAAAATTTTCGCGAGAGCGATTTTCAAAAATGATAAACCTAGTTAATGAATCTTTCCTGTTAGATGAAAGTAAAAAAATCAAAAAAGCTTCAGATCAATACTCGGGCAAAGTTCAATTCTATTTTTCAAACGAAAGATATCATACATTCAACACCTGTAATACCTGGGTAGCGCGATTGTTGCGTGATTCCGGATTCGACATCTCGACTTTCATGGTAATCACTGAATATGATTTATATACTCGGCTCAAAAAAATTGGCAAGCTTATCAAAGCACTTAATTAGCTTTGGGTGGTTGCCAATTACCTCTTTTCCAACGAATTAATTCGATATCAACATTGCCAACGTAAACATTCATTTCGGCCTTAATAGGGACTCTGGCGTCGTCATCTGAGAACCAACCCTTGAAATAGCCTTTCAATCCATAAACTCCTTCCCAATCTGCTCTACCGTCGAAAAACAATGTCTTGATTGGATATTTGACTGCTTTGATATCAGTTTTTTCCGCTCTTCCATGGAAATTAAGATTTGTATATGACAATGCAGCATTTATTAAAGTCGGAACTTTTACTGTTCTCCCCAAATCAGTGAATTGTCTGGCAAAGAAAAATAGTGAGCATCCATCATTCACCTTTTTATCAAATTCAATCTTATAGGTTTTATCCAATTTGTTATCTTGCCAAAGCTCGTAAACAATGTGTTTTTCTGGGTATTTCATATCGAATTTTTCAGTTATCCATACATTATCACCTTGTTTTGTACTGCCCTTGAATTGATGAGAATGTGTCAGATTCTTTTCCATCAAAGACTCGAAAACAGCATTTAGACTTACAAATGGAATTCCCGGATTGCTTTTCATTTCAGCTTTGGCAGAATAAACTTTTTTACCCTTCAAATCAACTTCTTCTATTGAAGTAATTGTTATATTGCCCAATTTGATTCCCATGAAAGAAACTTCGTATTCGATTTCTTCACCCGGGTAAAATACGTTGAGTTTCGATTGGCTGTTAGCTTGAGCCGACGACATAAACATGAAAAAGAATGATATGAAAAGAAATTTAATATATTGGTTGATTATCATTATAAATTTATTATTGGTTTCACATATATCTTAATAGACGATATGAAACGAAAAAAGTGAAAATAATTGTAAAATTGGAAAGAATTAGTAAGAGGAGAAGTAGCTATACTCATAGATAAATTTTCTGACTAAAATACCATCGGAAGTACTTTCAAACTCAGTTATAATTCGACCGGCGGAGTTGTATTTATAAGATTTGATATAAGTAATACCTTCGTCATTATAATTAATGATATCGAGACCGGAATTCCCCGGAGAATATACTAAACTGTCTCGTGAGAAAGTATTGCCATTAGAAGATTTGATTGTCCGTTCTACCAAATTTCCCGCTGAACTATATGTATAACTATAATCAAAAACTACCGTATTATTAGTCTTAACGTCAGTTTCGGAGCGTTTGATGATATTACCCAATTCATCATATTGATATACTGTTTCTTTGCATGCTTCGCCGGCACCGTTAAGTGCGATTTTTTTGACGACTCTACCCTTGTTATCAAATTTGTATTCATTTATTGATTGTTGTTTTTCATTTCCGGCAGCATCAAATTCAATAAATATTTCTTTGCTTTCGTTGTTTCCGGTATAAGAATACGAGGATTTGTATTTAATAATTCCAATCTCGTTATATTCTTCATTGAATGTCAATCTGCCACTTCGGTCGAATTCTTGAAACATGACAACAGATTTTTTTTGGTTTGTTGATACGTTAACTTGCCATTTGGTAATGGATTTCAAAACATTTCGATTCTCTTGGTTGACCACCGGACTACCCATATCCGAACAAGCGCCGAATAAGACAAGCAGCGCCAAAAGTACAAGTATTATATTTCCGAATCTTAACATTTTCCCAATTACAATTATACAACTTATATAAAAATAACAAAAAAAACGATACCTGCAAACTTTTTTTTTCATATCCGAAAATTTACTTAGTATTCCAATCGGAGTTTAGTGCATTTTAGTATCGTTGGTTTTATGAATGTTCGGAACTGTTCTTTGAATTTGACATGTTTGTAAGTCTATGAAAAACAATAGGGTATGACTGATATTATTTTGGCATATACTTTGCTTATCAGATAGTATAAAATTTGGAGACAAAAACATGAAAATAATGATAAAAATTGTTTTGACATTTGTAATGTGTTCTTACATGGTATTCGGGGCAGAGCCGATTTTGAAGGTTTCGGCTTTACCATCGGATTCGGAACTCGAAATGTACGAAGAGAGCGAAGGTCTATTCGCTCTAAAAGTACTTGAGTATTACAGAGCATGTATTATGCTTGAGACTCAACTCGCATTGATGGGTATTGAACCAAAATCAAAAGTGTTTCAACCCAACTATGAAGAGTTGGAAGACATGGACTTCAGAATTATTCGCAAATACCACAGAATCGCAATGAATCTGGAGAAAGAGGTGTTATCAGCACCTGAAACGGACCGCCAATTGCTTCTCGAACGCATTAACCTGCTTGAGAAGCAATTGAGCGATACGGTTTCAGATATGATTGTCATGAAAGGCAAAATTACAAATGATATTCTCAACGAAATGATTGCTCGTCTCGTTGAACAAGACCAACTCTATTCAGATAATCTCCAACTTATTCGCCAACAGTTCTTCCTTAATTGCCGTGATTATACAACGATTTTTTCTATTGCCGGAACAGGAAATGTTTTCGTTTCCAATGGTGGCGAGTATGTCCGTAATGACCCGGGTTTGGGAGTAAAAGGTTCAGTAAATATTCAAAAGCTTTTTGGATTTTGGCAAGGAATTGATTTCTGGTACGAATATTTATCCCCCAACTTCTTCACCAATTATGACATAATGGGCACAGAATATACCGAAAAATGGGGTACTAATATGCACGCTGTAGGGCTTGGTGCAAAATTACCTGTAGGAAAAAGTGATAATTTAGTTCATGGATTGAACATGCAATTAGGCTACTTTTGGGGAAAGGGTGAAGTTGTAAACAGACCGACAAGTAGTTTTAGTTGGGATGGTTACAATTTAAATATCGAATACTTTTTTGGCGTGCCGAGTTGTGAATTTCCATTTGAAATTTTTGTTGATTTTTCAATCTATCATTCATTTACAAAAAATTTGGTATTCGTCACTGATATCCAAGGATATGATTATCTTGATGTCGGAAAGACTCATTTAGGGATTTCACTTGGCGTCAGATATAACTTTTGGAGGTCTCCATTTTAATTATTTCAGCAGGTAAATTATGAAAAAAACTCTTATATATCTCGTTATATTAATCTTTGTTTCGGCTAACGATTTCACTGCATATTCTCAAGATTCATCTTTGGAATTGGGGAAGCGAAATCTCAAGCTCGGTAATACTTACAGAGAATCAGGCGAATTCGATGCAGCAAAGGAATTCCTTGATAAAGGGCTCGCAGCGGTTGAATCTAACCGTAGCTTTGAATCGCAATATTGGCAAGCTGTTGCTTATGAATATTACGGCTTTTTATACCGCGATATGGGGCAACAAGACAATGCTAACGCTAACTTTAGAAAAGCTTTGGATATTTATTCACGTATTATCAAACAAAAAGATGGTAGCCAAGTTGCATTGCAAAATGTTATGGAAAGTAGCGGTAGAATTAGCAAAATGCTGAGTGATGGCGGAAGCGGTTCTTTCGGGAATTCTTCAGGGATTATAAATCTTTCCAATAGCAAACTACGTAGTATGCCTTACGATTTGCCGCTTAATTCGTCAAGTTTGATTTTATCCGACAACAGATTCCGCGATTTCCCTGATGGGCTCAATCGCTACAAGGATTTGGAGTATCTCGATATTTCCGGTAACAGGCTCAGAAATATATCCTCATCAATCGGCGATTTGAGCAAATTACACTATCTTAATTTGAGCAATAATCGAATTGACGATTTGCCAAATGATTTGGCGAAGTTGAAAAATTTGCGAGAATTGAATTTGAGCAACAACAAACTAAAAGACGTTCCAATGATGCTTTGCGAGCTAAAAGGCTTGAGATTGCTAAATTTGAAAGGCAACAAGATTCGCCACGAAGATGTCATGAATTTGGTTAGATGTTTGCCAAGCACTAACATCACATTCGACGAATACATTCGCAAAGAGGAAGAAGAAGTGGGAGATGAATTCGAATTTGAAAGTATAGACTAAAATTTCTAATTCGGATTTTTGATTGCAATTAATTGCAACGATGTATTTTTTGTCGTCCCCGAAATATAGCCCTTGGAAATTAAATCATAATTTATTCCCGGGGCAATTTTTATGTTTTCTGAGGCAATTTCATTTCCTATTCCATCACGAATTTTTGCAAGATAATCCCCGCTTTGGATTTTGATGAATTCGGAATAGCTCGAATATGCAATTGATTGCTCGTGATTATTCAATCCCGTCAGCGAAAAGGTCAAATCGCTCATTCCGTCAGTGAAATTCAACAATCTAATGCCAGATGTACCTGTTTGCAAAGCTTGTAATTCATCTTCAATCAATGTCGTCAACGCTAAACTGCCGCGTCCGAATGATATAAGGGTATATCGTTTATCTTTGATAAGCAAGTATGCTTGATTGGCAATAACTTGATTTCGAGTTACAGATTTGATTCGGATGAAGGAATTTCCGGCATGAAATTTTTGATATAGCGATGAATCCGAGCCGGAATAAAAAGCTATCGTATTAATCTTAATATCATTACTTTCCAATTCGATTTCCGGATGGTCCGGCAAAGCATTAATTATTCTCACAAACGAAGAGTTTTCGGGAGTAATTTCCTTTGGAGTTGTTATATCGGGGACACATTCACAACCACTAATAGCTATAACTGACAAAGTTAAAAAGGTTGCGAATGCGCCGTATATGAATCTATTTATCAAAATCCTATTGTAACTCCGCTTGTAAATCCAAATTTGCGGGAATTATGAATATTGCCATTAACATTGTAGAACAAAAGCCCGCCTTCGACACCCGCATTTATATTAACTGTGGCAAACATATTCCAGACGAAACCGACTTGTCCTTTTGTAATTGGTCCAACACTTGTCCCACCGGCACTTAATTGCGCGTAAGGATAGAAATAATGTGGTACGAGCCAATCTTTTGCTGTATAGCGATAACTAGCAGCTAACCAAATCAATTCAGGGCTTTGCAAATAATGCAATCCGTCGGATGTCTTAAAATCTTGATTGAAGCTTTCCACACCACCGACTAAGCCAATTGTACTATAATCATTCAAGGAATACATATAAGCAGCTGACCAGCTTCCATTCGGACTTTGCAAATTAGAATTATCAAATGATGGAGCAGTGTAAGCCGATTGCAAATTACTTACTTGAATGTGCCATTTACTGCCAATCATAGAATTTGCCGAAATCAATTGGAAATTGCTCAATCCACCATTCATAGAAATCGAATTGCCAAATTGTGATGAAGAATTTGCATTATGACTCGAACCGAACATTGCATTTCTTGCAAAATTCTTGTCAGATTGAATCATCGAGCCTTCGATATGATTATTCATGCCCGAATTTCTGCTATTTTGCAAGTTGCCCGAAGCCAAATTATAATTATTCTGAGCACTTTGATTACCCGGTCCTGAGTTTGAATTAGCTTGCGAATTGTAAAAACTATTTACATTATTTCTGTTTGTGTTATTCGAGTTACCCGAAAAAGCAGAATTACCCGAAGCATCCTTATTTATGGAATTTCCGTTATTATTGCTTCCGTTTGCAGCAACATCATCATTGCTATATGAGGACATCATTGGGATATTATTCGATGATTTGCCATTCGACATAGCTAACTTTGATTCAAGGTCAAGGTTCTTTTGATATTCTACTAATCCCCATCCTAAGGCTCCAAAAAACAGAAGTAAGAGAATTGCAGGGGAAAATCTGTTCAAAAAACGCTTGATGCTCGAAGTTGGTGACTGTACCATATTCGCTGGAACAGCCATTCCAAGACCTGCAAATATTGCATTTGTAACATGAATTGGTGGAGCGATTTGCGACATATCCTCTTGAGCAGCAAGGTGCATTTTGAATTGCGAATTGAATTCGTGCCTCAAATCATCACTTTCCGAAAGTAGAGCGAACATAGCCTGCTCGTTCGTGCTGTCTAAGCCACCGTCAATGTAATCGTGTATCATTTTTGCATAAGACATTTTTAACTCACTATATATAATTATTTATTCATTTCAAATTCATCGAAATACTTCTGTAAAATCACTTTGATTCTTTCTTTCGCTCTCCAAACTCTACTTCGTGCCGTTGAGGCTTTTTCGCCGATAATTTCACCAATTTCCTCGTATTCCAACCCATCATACATTCTTAGAATAAAAACTTCTTTATATTCAATTTCTAACATATTTGATGCTTTGTTTAGCAGTTCTTTCAATTCATACGAATCATATACCGAGCTATCTTCTATCATAAGTGCTTCATCTAATGGTACGTTGTTTTTCTTATCTCTGATTTGATTCAGACATAAATTTCTTGCAATTGTCAACAAAAAGTTCTGCAAATTCCCGTAATGATGATTTTTGTTAATCGAATTATAAAATCTAAAAAACACATCCTGAAAAATATCGTTGGCTTCTTCTACATTGTAATGAAGCATCTTTTTGCAATAGGCATAAACTCTTCGTGAATATCGTTCATAAATTTCGGCAAATGCAGCGTCCTTATGCTTTGTTGTAAACAACAAGCTTATAAGTTCAGGGTCTTCCATTTGTTTGAAATTCAATTTCATCATTTTCCTTGAGATTGCCAAAAACCTTTTATTACTGAATTCGCTAACACGTACGTTGTCTCTTTGTTTACTACAGTACCATCATAACTGATATTTGTCAAAAAGAGTGTCGAATAGCTTACTTTATCATATTTCGTTTGTAAATTATACATAATACTTTTTCCATTTGATAACCAAGATGGCGATTTAGCAGATTCGCCTTCGAACACATCTGTGATACGTGAGAATCTATAATCATCGTCCAAAATATCTATCACCCAAATGTTTCCGTCTTTACCGGACAGTGCCACAAAGTTTCCATCGGCAGAAATAGCAGGGTCGAAGGAACCTATCAGAGACGACTCGATTACGATTTCACGAACACTCCCGGAACTTATGTCAATTATTTGAAGCTTTTCAACACCATTATTGCTTACCGAAATCACAATACGTTTATTGTCCGAGAACCATTCAGGATGTATTTCGCCGCGTTCAACTAAAGTTTCTGAAATTACTTTCTGAAAAACAACTTGAGTAGAACCGGTTTCTTCGGTATTGATTACTTTCAGCAATAAATTTCCGTTACTTTCATTTTTAAAATATGCAATCATTTTCGAATTTGGTGAAAACGCAGGAATTGTGTTGCTTGTGATATTGTCGTCAATTAAATCGAAAACGTAAGCTCCATCATATTTGCTGATAAACAATCTTTTTTGACCACCGTTGAAAGCAATTTTCTTTCCATCCGGCGACATTATAGGATAGTTTATATCGAATAATGAACTCTCTTCAGCAACTTTTTGAAAATTCTTCCCTTCCGAATCTACCGAAAACAAAATCTTATTTCCGGTAATTGTATCACGAGATAGAACTGCCATAAATCCGTTTGTCGAAGGAGGCGAGAATATCAGCCCGTTTTTGACCAAAGCCAACATTGCTGTGCCGTTATACTTGATACTATAAACATACGGTTCATCAGTATTGCCGGGCAATGATGTGAAGTAAATTCGGTTTTCAGGGTTACCGCCCGAGTCGCCAATGTCGCAAACATCGCAACTCATCAGCACCATTACAATCAACATTGCAAGAAACAACCACCATGTCAAAGAACATAGCAAAGCATTTTTACAAATTTTATAACTTTTTTTAAATAACATACCCTCTCTATATATAAAGACACAACAATGGCAAAAAAATCTCAAATTATTTTAAAAAATTTCATTTTTTATCATTTTTAGTTGAATTGCGAGCTCAAAATTGTGAATTCTGATGTATTCGATGTTATTTCGGAGCAAAAGAGAATGCAGTAAAATCGTTGCTACGTCACGTTCCGTAGGTGATAGGATTCCTGTAAGTTGCCCGAGGAAAGATTTTCTGGAGATACCTAATAAAATTGGGCGATTTAGTTCGCCGAATTCATCAATTTTGCGAATCAATTCGATATTATGTTCGTATTTTTTCCCAAATCCTATTCCCGGGTCAATGATTATTTCATTTATACCAAAACTTTCAGCGACTTGAATTCTATTACGAAGAAATTCCTTCACATCTGTCACTACATCAGTATAATTTGCATTCATTTGCATCGTTCGTGGGGGAGAGGGTGTGTGCATCAATATAATCGGCACTTTTAGATTGGCAACAATTTCGAACATCTTCTCATCAAAAGTTCCTGCTGAAATGTCGTTGACAATATTCGCCCCAGATTTGACTGCATCATGAGCAACTGCCGATTTATAAGTATCAATTGATAACGAAATATTTGCATTGTGGCGCCTGATTCCTTCTATTATCGGAATCACCCGGTCCAATTCCTCTTGTTCGGCGACTGCTTCTGAGCCCGGACGAGTGCTTTCGCCGCCAATATCAATAATATCAACTCCGCGTTCTGCTGCATGTAGAGCGAATTCGACTGCGTTATCAACATTTTCAAATCTGTCACCATCCGAGAATGAGTCCGGTGTGGCGTTCAATATGCACATTATTTTTGGGAATGCTTGCATCATGATTTTGGCAAATTGGGCTTGATGTAGCCGTCATTCTTAATTAAATTATTGATACCGTCTATTGTTTTGACCGTAGGTAAAATCTTATTGAAATGTTCGTACAAGTAAATCAGCCTTTCGTTTTCGTTCCGACTTTCGAGCAAAACTTGTCGCTGCTCGATTGCAAGACCGGCTTTTTGAGCTAATTGAAATGAGGGATAGTTTGATGAAACGTTTTCGATTGCAATTACATCAATTTTGATAGTCTTCACAGTTTCGGCAATCCTATTGTATATTTCAATACATTTTGACAAATGCTCCTGCTCGTAGCTATTATCAATATCATCAAAATAATCAACCTGCCCAACGTAGTATTTATCTTTACCATCGGCGAAGGATTTAAGTTTATACCTTCTTACGCCTGCAACAACGATATCCATTCGTCCATCATCATAATGTCTGAGTACATCTGTAATTGTAGCTGAGCATCCTACATCCTTCATGCCTTCATTACTCATGAAATTGATACCGAAATGCGCTCTTTCTTGCAAACATTTGCTTATCAATGTTTTGTAGCGTTCCTCGAAAATGTGCAATGGATAAGCTGACTCGGGGAATAGTACTAATCTTAACGGGAAAATTCCTATTGTTTTCATTCTTCTAATATAGTCTTTTATAATTTAAGTTACTATTATTAGATGCAATATATTTATTTAAATTTGAAGTTTCAAAAAAAAACCTTTGTATTACGGAAAAACTTTCTTAATTTAGAGTTTTAGAACATACTCATACTAATCTCAAAGGGAGAAGAATTATGCCGGCAATGACAACACAAAGATTAACGACAATTTCGCATCATATTGATGATGAACAGGGACTTCATCCCGAAGCAACAGGTGAATTTACATCAATTCTTAACGATTTAACTCTTGCTCTGAGGTTGATTTCCAGAGATGTACGCCGTGCAGGACTCAATGATGTTCTAGGACTGACTCGTGATACAAACGTGCATGGAGAGCAAGTACGAAAGCTCGATACCTATTCTAATGATGTAATTAAAAGAGCTATGCAACGTAGCGGACACATTTGTGTAATGGCTTCGGAAGAGGATGAAGAAATTGTTGTTACTGACATTGTCAATAATCGTGGCAAATATCTAATTGTGTTCGACCCACTTGACGGCTCTTCAAATATTGATGTCGGTGTTACAATCGGTACTATATTTTCGATTTATAAACGGGTTGATTTGACTTCGGATGAAGCAGGTTCTGTTGAGGATGTTTTACAGCCCGGTTATAAGCAAGAAGCGGCAGGGTATGCTTTATATGGCAGTAGTACTGTATTGGTTTATACAACAGGTCATGGTGCTCACGCTTTCACACTCGACCCTACAATAGGTGAATTTTTGCTTACACGAGAAAATATCAGAACCCCGAAACGCGGCAAATATTATAGTGTTAACGAAGGGAATTATTATTATTGGTCAGAAAACATTCGCCAATATGTTGATTACATCAAAACTCCATCTAAAGACAAATCTCGTCCATATTCTCACCGTTATATTGGTACTGCCGTAGCAGATGTACACCGCACAATCATATATGGTGGTATCTTTATGTATCCGGCAGATAGCAAAGCACCTAATGGGAAATTAAGGCTTGTTTATGAAGCTAACGCTCTTGCTATGATTGCAGAACAATGCGGCGGTAGAGCATCTGACGGGCAAAATAGGATTCTTGACATCAAACCGAATAACATACACGAAAGAGTGCCTCTATTCTTAGGCAGTAAAGAAGACGTATTCGAAGCTGAAGCCTTTTTCATGGGCGAACATCCACTCCAACAAATACTTTAAGAGAGCTTAAAATAAAAAAAATGGGGTCGAATCACTTTACGTGTATTCAACCCCAAATTTATAATAATCCGATACAAATTATTTTGTTTCAGGACTTACGATTTCAGCAGTATTCATGTTAGCAGGTTCTGCTTCATTTTTAGCTTCGAGTTTAACTTTCTCAGTTGAGCAAGCTGATTTAGTACTGCATTCGTTAGAAGCAGTTTTTACAGTCTTACTTGAGCAACTACCTTCAGTTCCGGCAGTTTTAACTGTCTTGCTTGAGCAGCTACCTTCAGTTCCGGCAGTTTTAACTGTCTTGCTTGAGCAGCAACCTTCAGCACTTGCTGTTTTTACTGTCTTATCTGAGCAGCATCCGTCTTTTCCGGATACTTTCTTCATTTCGACTGAGTTTTCAATGCCTGCTTTTGTCTTCGATTTAGAATTGTCGCATGCATTTGCATAGAATACGCCCACAGCAAGTACCATAGTAATTACTGCTGCAAAAATTTTTAATGATTTCATAGAGGCTCCCGTATATATTAAACAAAAAATGTTTAGTGAAAACAAAAACTTTATTTAGTTGTGTCCACTCTTTTATTATAGACAAATTTAAAACAAAAAAGTTACATAAAAAAATGAAATTAATTGAAAAAAGTGCATTTTATTTGAAATTTTGATGATTTGCTTGTGAAATTAGACGATTCAAGACATTTTTACTTACAATCCGAGCGAAATTATTTCGGAATTCCCATCAATGAATTATTGAGTTGCCTTTCGTTTTCTTTCAATTGCTGGAATCTCTTCAAATGTTCGATTTCCTCAGGTTCTTTTTTCATCAATCTCATAATTTGATTTAGACTTTCCTTAACCTTTCGCAATTTCAATTTTAAAAGAGATTTTGATATGACTTCTTTCATATTTGGTATGAATTCGGTTCTCCCGAATTTCAACTCCCAGTTTTCGCTGCCTACTTCATCTTTTATCGAAATAGTGATGATTAGGTCCTTGTACTCAATGGGCACATATTCAGAGTTGATAATCGTTCCCAGAATATCATCAGATACAGAATTATCCTGAATGACTTTGAAAATTAATTTAGCAACATCAGTCGCAAACGTTTCGGTTCCAATTTCAAAATGCTCCATCAAATCTGAAAATTCGTTCAATCCCAACAAGGCGTAGTTCAATACCAATCTTTCTTCGAAAAAAATATCATCAATACTTAGTGATTTCGATTCATCCTTGCCGATGATTGTATCAGAATCATCAATATCTGAAAGGATTTGTGGCGGACGATTTGACTCATTCGTTGCTATTTTCTTACGAATTTGCTCCTTTTCCTTGTAAAGTAGCTCTACTTGTGAGAAAGTAAGATTGAAAGATTCGGAAATTTTGCGAATATAGAAATCGTGCTTCATCTCATCCGGTATCGAAGCCGTTATTTTAGTCATTTCACGTACAGCGGAAGTAATTTCGCCTGCCGACTTTGAGGTAAACCCCTTTTTAAGCCGAGAGATTTTGAAATCGAAAAAGTCAATTGAATCGTGAATCAGTTGTTCAAATTTTTCGGCTCCAAATTTACGTATTATGCTGTCCGGGTCTTCTTCTTCGGCAATCTTAACGATGAACACTTCGAAATTGAACTGTAAAGCCATTTCGCCGGCTCTTTCAGCCGCTTCTTGTCCGGCAGAATCGCCATCAAACGCAATGTACAATTTTGAAGCGAATCTTTTAAGTTCTCGCAATTGGTCCTGAGTTAACGATGTCCCGCTTGATGCGATAGCATTTGTGAATCCTGCAGAATGGAGTGAAATGACGTCCGCATAGCCTTCGGTCAATATCGAAAACTGTTTATTTCTTATACTATTTTTGGCTTCGAATATCCCAAATAAGACTTTACTCTTGTCGTAAACCAAGGTTTGAGGCGAATTTATATATTTTGCAGAATTCTTATCATCAGTCAATGACCTGCCGCCAAATCCGACCACTCTGCCCATGAAATCATGAATAGGGAATATAGCTCTACCACGGAAACGGTCATAATAATTACCTTTATCAGATTTGATTACTACCCCGGCTTCTTCCAAAATATCTATCGGTATGCCTGATGAAGAAAGTGTTTTTGTAATGAAATTCCAATCTTCGGGTGAATAACCGAGAAGGAATTTTTCCATCAAATCATCGTCAAATCCACGTCCTTTGAAGTAATCATAGGCAATTTTGCCGTCTTTATTTTTCAAAAGAGAATTATATAATTTTCCCGTTTTTTCGAGTGCATCATATATTTGTGTGCGTTTACTGTCTTTGGGTGTTACTCCTTGCTCGTCTTTTGGTAGTTCTATATGATATTTTGCTGCAAGAGATTCAACCGCCTCCATAAAACTCATTCCGAATTTATCGGTCAGGAATGTAAATACGTTTCCGCCTTTGCCACAACCGAAGCACTTGTATATACCTTTATTGGCAGAGACAGTAAAAGACGGAGTTTTTTCATTATGAAATGGGCATAAGCCGAGGTAATTTTGTCCGCGACGTCGCAAATTGACTGTTTCGCCAACCACATCAACGATATCAGCCGCATCTTTTACTTTTGCAATTATTTCTTCGCTAAATTTCAAAATATGCCCTTGTAAACTTTTACTTGAGATTTGTCCTTGCAATTCTCTAACAATTTTTGAACGGTTACACCTAAAACAGGATGGTTGAAATTCGGTAGAATTTCTACTAATGGTGCCAATACAAACTTGCGTTCGTGCATACGTTCATGCGGTATCACCAGATGTTGGCTGCGAATCACTAAATCGCTGAAAAATAGTATATCGATATCAATCTCCCGTTCGTGCCAACGTTTTCGTTTTTGTCTCCCGACATAGTGCTCGACAGATTTTAAAAAACCGAGCAATTCCATTTCATTATGCTTAGTTTTGCACGTAAGGCACAGATTAAGGAAATTAGCCTGATTGCTTTCACCTATAGGCTCAGTTTCGTAGATTGATGATGTTAATACATGGCTAATGATTTCTGAACTTCGCAACAAATCTATGGCAAGCGATAGATTTGCTAATCTGTCGCCAATGTTTGAGCCCAAGGACAATGCGATATCATTAACAATTTGCACAAGCGATTATTTCTAATTGTTTAAGAAGATTATTATCTTAAAGCGGAATTTATTCTCTTTCAATTGTTTGCTCTGCTTCTATATATCCGATAACGCGACGCATCGGTACATTTAGCTTACGGACACGAACTGTTGCAGACATCAAATGCTCGAATTTATCCATCAGCATATTCAAAATCTCGTTGCAGATGGTTTCGACCAAATTGTAACTTTCGGTGCCATTGATTACTTCTGATACACAAAAAAGGGCTTCTTCGTAATTCACCGCATCTTGTACGTCGTCTTTGATTATTGCAGTTGTTGAGTCATAATACATATCAAGGTCAACTTCATATTTGCCGCCTAATTTTTTTTCTTCAGGTTTGACACCGTGATAGGCGTAATATTCAGCATTTATGATACTAAGCCTGGTTAGTGAGGAATTTACCATATATTTTTTTTAAATTTTATATTTAACATTTTCTTTAAACAAATATAAGATATAATTTTGACTCTTATGAACTTTTGCTCAAAAATCCCTTTTAAAAATATCAAACGTCAATAACCGTTTGTCACATTTCATTTTATATACAAGAGTTAATATATGGTAGTCAAAAAATTTGGCGGTACATCAGTGAAAGATGATATTGCTATTCTGAGAGTAATTGATATTTGCAAAAGCGAAAAGCTGAACAGCGTAGTTGTGGTATCTGCTTTTTCGGGTGTAACTAATTCACTTGTCGAACTTTTTGAATCAGCTAAGGCTAATAATACAACAAGAGCTTCAACGATTATTGAAGAGCTTAGAAGTCGTCATATCATGACTGCTCAAAAATTGAAATGCTCCGAAGAAACTATCGAATTAATTAATACTACATTGACTCAGTTGCATTTGATTTTAGATGCTTTGGTAATTATTCGCGAGTTTACACAACGTTCCAATGCAGTGTTTTTGGCTACAGGCGAGATTCTATCTTCGCTAATTATCGCAGATGCCTTCTTTCAAAGCGGAATTATAGCTAAACATATTGATTCAAGAGAATTGATTTATACTGAAGAAAAATTTGTTGATGCCGAAGTAGATATACTTAAAACAAGAGAAATAACCCAAAAACAAATATCAAAAGCATTTTCTCAAAGCAATATAAAAATATGTGTATGTGGTGGATTTATTGCTTCAACACTGAGCGGTCAAACCTCAACTCTCGGCAGAGGTGGCTCAGATTATACTGCCGCACTTATTGCGGAAGCATGCAAAGCCGAAAGACTCGAAATTTGGACTGACGTTGACGGTATCTTGACAAGTGACCCCAGGAAAGTACCTAATACAAAATTAATCAAAGAAATTTCCTACGATGAAGCCGCAGAACTTGCTTTTTATGGGGCAAAAGTTTTGCATCCAAAGACAATTTATCCTGCCGTAGAAGCTGAAATTCCGGTTTTTGTACTCAATTCGTTCAATCCCAAAAACACAGGAACCAAAATAATTCCTCATACGATTTGGAAAAATAGAATCAAAGCTATCGCATTTCGCGAAAATGTAACTGTTATCAATGTTTCCTCAAGCAGAATGCTCGGTACGTACGGATTTTTGGCTAATGTGTTTGATGTTTTTAAAAAGCATCAAATTCCAATTGATTTAGTAGCAACATCTGAGGTTAGTATTTCGATGACTGTTGATAATGGTCCTTTGCTTGATGCGGCTATTAAGGAATTGGAAAAATTTTCTAATGTTGAGATTTTTCTAGAAAAAGCAATAATATCTGCTGTAGGTGATGGGATTCGGAATGAATCCGGTATAGCGGCTCGGTTTTTTGGAGCATTAACCGGTATCAATATATCTATGATAAGCTTTGGAGCATCGGAAGTCAATCTCAGCATTATTGTTGATTCGGTTGATATTAAAAAAGCTGTAAATATGCTTCATACAGAATTTTTTACAGATGACATAGACAATGAAATTTTCGTAAATTTAGGACAGCAATAATATGACTCATATAAATCATAAGGACATTAGCGAACTTGCCGATGAATTCGGAACGCCGCTATATGTGTATGACAAGCAAAGAATTGTTGAGAATTATAATCGGCTCAATAATGCTTTTGTCAAAAATTATCCAAAGACAAAAATTCATTTTTCGGTCAAGTCCAATAGCAACGTTCATATTTTGAGTGTTTTCAATCAACTTGGTGCAGGAGCCGATTGCTCATCTCCTAACGAAGTGATGCTTGCCCAAAAAGCAGGATTCGCAGACCGAGATATTATCTATACCGGAAATTATGAAAGTTATGATGATTTTGAAAGTTTGAAAAATTTTGATGTTAAAATTAATCTTGATGACTCGACTTCATTCGACCGTTTAATCGAACAATTTACTCCCGATATAGTTTCATTCAGGATAAATCCGGGAATTGGTAGAGGCGGTTACGAAGGGATTACTACAGGTGGCACAGATGCGAAATTCGGCATTCCATATGAGTTTGCCGGTGAAGCATATAAAAAAGCAAAGCAGCACGGCATTGCTCGATTTGGGATTCATATGATGACAGGTTCCAACAATCTTGAGCCATATTATTTCGCTCAGACTGTTGAAAAGTTGATGCTTATTTCTAAGAATATTTTTGACCAAATTGGTGCTATACCTGAGTATCTGGATATTGGCGGCGGGTTCGGCATACCTTATGAAGATGATGAATTACCTCTTGATATTGAAAAAACTGCTGAATTAGTAACCGAAATATTTGCCGAAAAATGCCAAAAATATGGTTTCGGCGAGCCTGTACTCTTTCTCGAACCCGGGAGATATTTGGTTGCCGATGCCGGTTGGTTAATCGCAAAAGTTACAGGTACTAAACACAGCTACAAAAAATTTGTTGGAGTTGATGCCGGAATGTCCACTCTTATTCGTCCGGCTTTGTATGGTGCATATCATAGGGCTTATATTTATGGCAAAGAAGGCGACGACACTGTTGTAAATTTATGCGGTCAGATATGCGAAAATTCTGATGTATTTGCAAAATCTGTTCATTTGCCAGTGGCTGAGATAGGCGATTTGATGATTATTCGTGATGTTGGTGCTTACGGCTATGTCATGTCCTCTAATTACAACAATCGTTTACGTCCGGCTGAGGTTTTGATTGACAACGCAAAGCCACACTTAATTAGACGAAGGGAAACATTCGAAGATTTATTATCACTTTTACCGTAAAAAAAAAGGGGCTTTTAAGCCCCTTTTTTAGTAATTGTATGTAATAGCTGTTATTTAACAACCGATACTTTTTGCATCAATCTTCTGCCGTTTGATTCGAGAATCAAGAAATATGTTCCTGAAGTCAAATTCAAATTGCTTGAATTAATGTTCAAATTGTACTGCCCTTTTGCTTTGTATTCATTTGATAGTTCGATTGCTTTCGAGCCGATTGCATCTGTCAACGACACTCTTACTTGGGCGCTTACGGGCACATAATAGCTTACTTGTGCATCGCCATTGACAGGGTTCGGTGTCGGTGCTGATAGTATGAATCCAGCGGAACTAACATCAGTTACATCGGTTGTACCTGATGTGATTGAAACTTCAGCTTGATATGATTCAACATCACCGCAGTTATTTGTAACGATGAACCAGTAAAAACCACCATCTTCCGGTTGAGCATTTTCTTTTGTCCAAACAATTGGCTCACCTGAAATTGCTGTTCCCGATTGAATATTTTCGCCTGTGAAGTATAAGATATAACTCAATACTTCGTTCGGGCTGCTTTCAGCAACAATTTGAAGCATGATTTGTTCGCCTTCTTCAACTTCCATGTCTTCGAGGTCTTGAGTTATTGTCGGACCCAAAACAACAGCTACAACTGCTTCAGCAGATTTTTGCGATACAGTTGTACCTTCTAATGTTGCAGTAACTGTGTAAGCACCCGCATCAGCGGCTTCAAGTCCTCTGATAGTCAATCTGCGAGTCATTGTTCCGCTATATTTTGCGTCGTCAGTTAATGGTGTAGCACCTTTTGACCAACGATAAGTGATATTCTTAGTGCTTTGAGTTGTAGCCATTGCTTCCAATGTTACATCCATACCAACACATTCAGCAACGTTTTCAGGTTGTTTTGAGAAAGCTATGCTGAGTTGTTCCAATTCCATATTCATGTACTTAGTTTGAACAGTGCCGCATTGACCGGTGATAACAGCATAGTATTCGCCTTCGTCAATAGCACGGAAATTACGAATAGTTAAGTAATTTGACTTTACGCCTGCGAATTTGTCGTTGTTAGTCAAAAGTCTGTCATTACTGCCATCAATATAATAATACCATTGCACTTTCACTTCGTCGTTGATAATCGCGTCTTCGATTGGTTTGCCATTTACGTGTGCTTCAAACCATAAAGTAGCAAGACCACCATTTTCAGCAAATTCATTTTCTGAGTAACGAGTGATTTCAGTTGGGCGTAATACATAAACTGCAACAGGTGCCGAATATACATGAGGAGTTGCACCCGGACCGCCGATACGAGCATGATAGAGACCTGCTTGATGATGCTTCAAATTATTGAAGAACAAAATCGGGTCAGTAGCACCCGGCACAGGAACGCCGTCTTTGTACCATTGGTAATTCATCGGAGCATCGTAACCGATTGCTGATGTAACCGAAATGTAATTGTTTGTGGAATTAACGCAATTTACGATACCTTCGCTTTGGGTTATCAATGCAACTTCAAGAACCAATTCATGAGAACCTGCATAATAGGAATTTCTAGGAGTGCCGTCAAAATCGCTTGATTCGATTTTATGAGCGTATTGGTCAAAGTAGTTGAAAAGTGCGAGTCCATATAGTAAGCTCGGTGAATAGATTTTGATATGCAAATCTGCTGTACTAATGAATTCGATAAATTCAAAATGTGAATCTTTGTCGTAACCTTTGTCTTGCCATGATTCCAAATCACGATTAACACCTTTATCGGAAATCAAAGTGCCACCGTTTGTAAAGAAAATATTTTGATTCGAATTCACGACCATACCAACTTGAAGAGCAGGTGCAGTTCCAATATTCATGAAAATGTTTCTCATGATTCTGCCTGCACTACTTGACATAATTGTAGGATAGAAACTACTTTCAGTTACTACTGAATTGTAGAATACACCCAAGTTCGGAGAATTGATTAAATTCATACCGTAAATGTTCGAGCCGGCTAATTGGTTGTTACCAATTGCTCCGGAAGCATTTTCAGCTTTCACAAGTGCATAGCCGTAATTGACTGATTGACTGATATTTACGTAGTTTTTATCAACTAATGTGTGAGCACCCATAACGTAAATACCGTTAATATTAGTACATCCAACAATCGAATTTGATATGATTTCAGCAGGATTGTTAGGATTTTGTGTGGCATGATTGACATAAATTACTGCTTCATTCGGTGCTCCTGTTCCACTTATACCCGAAAAGTCATTATTTGCAATCGTAGTAGAATTCCACGATGCAATACCACCGACAGGGACTATGCCCGAGTTGTAATCAAATTTGTTGAAAGAAATTTCAACTTGACTTCCCTTAACACTTGGAGCAATTTGGTTGTAAACACCAAGCCATGAGAAATTAGAGAAATTACTATTCTTAACATTAATTACAGGGCTATTTCCTGAGTTGATTATACTATAGAAAGCAGCTGAACCACCTGAGAAATTACAATGTGAAACGTTTACAGGTGAACAATTCGTGAAGTTCAAAGTAGCAAAACCGGCATTGTTTCTTGGTGAATTTGCAACTCCTAAAAAGTTTACGTTTAGCAAATCCAAACCTTTGATGTTAATTGCCGATATAATAATACCTGCTCCCACACCAACTGAATTGTTATTGCGGATAGTCATATTACGGAAAGTAACATTATCCAATCCTGACAACAAAATCACGAAGTTGTTTTGTGGAGTTGTATTTGCAGCTAAGACAACATTTTCGGGGAAATTCGAGCCACCGATGAATTCGATTTCGTTTTTATTTGGTAAGGGACTGTTCAACACAACTTGACCTGTGTATGTTCCGGGGCGTATTTCAAAAGTAACTTTGCCTGGTCCGAAAACACCGCTCGAGTTGATATAAGAAGCTGCTTCCGCGGGAGAAGTGAATTGCGCATTTGTAGCGCCAATGTAATAATATCCTGCAGCAAGAGATGGTCCGATACCACCAACATATTTGTCATTTGTAGCATCTTCGTCAGCTACTCCATTTGGCATTGAAGATACACATTCTACAGAGAATGGTCCTAACGGTGTTTTTGCATAAAAATTATATGTTCCAAGAACTAAGTCAGCTACTTCATTTCGAGCTATATTTACCCCTGTTATTGTAACAGGAGTTTGGTCAACTCCATCCATTTTCCAATTAATAGTGACACTTGTCAATGGTTTAGGTGCATAATTACGTACACGTGCTCTAACTTGAGTGACACCAGGCCCAAAACCTTCCGGTGGACCAAAGAAGCCGACAACACCTGCATCGTTAAGTATTGGTGTAATATTTGATAATAAAATATCATTGCTTGGGTCTGCATCGGCAGCAAAACCATTTGCATTACGAACCTGTGTTTTCACTTCGAAAGCTCCGAATGGCCCGTTTGTCGGATAGTCAAAATTGAAATTTCCTAAAGAGACTGAGGTCGTTTTTCCTTCATCAAGAGTACCTGTCCACTTATATGAACCTTGGAATACGTTGTTTACCCACCAGTCTATGAAGCAATCTTTCAAGGGTGCTTTATTATTGCTTCTTAGAGTGACATTGACCATATGGTTGCCAACTCGCCATGGTTTTGATGGGGAAGTGACTGCTGTAATTTGTGCGTCAGGTGCATTTGGTAGCACATCCACAACATAATCTTCACATTCACCATAATAGTAACTTGTACCGCATGGGTCAGATACTGAGCCACCTGACGTCCAAGTATATTCCGACATAATCCTCATCCGTGTTTTGCCGATTTTAGCGTTATCCGGCACTTTGAAACTACTTTCATATCCCCAATAACTTTCACCATAACTGGACGTATAAACAGCTTCTTCTTTAGCGAATTTACCGTCCTGGTCCCAATCAATCCATATTGCAAGTTCCATAGCGTAGGTATAACCAAATTCTACATAGAAGTCGATTGTCTGTCCGGGCTTCATGGTAGCAGTTTTCGAACTATAAAAAGCATAACCTGGAGATTTTGTCCACCCCGACGAATTTGTCATATCAGCCACCTCTACATAATCAATTCCCATGTAGTTTGAAGAGTAGTAATAATAGGGCTCACAGTAGGTCTGTGAGTTGGCTGTATTTGTCATTGCTCCAAACATAGCAAAAAGCAACCCGACCATAATCAGTCTTGCAGAAAGTCGAAATTTATACATAAAACACCTCATAAAATTAGTAAATATTAGTATTTTTTTAATGGCATATTCATATAAAACAAATTATTAAGTTTGCAACAACTAAAATGTTTTCTTCCTAATAATAAAAACCAAGAAGCAATATAAATAAAATTTTCAAAAAAACAAACAGTTTTCTATAAAAATTCATCAATATATTATGTTTTATCAATAATCTCACTTATACCATTAAAAAAAGGGGCTTTTAAGCCCCTTTTTTAGTAATTGTATGTAATAGCTGTTATTTAACAACCGATACTTTTTGCATCAATCTTCTGCCGTTTGATTCGAGAATCAAGAAATATGTTCCTGAAGTCAAATTCAAATTGCTTGAATTAATGTTCAAATTGTACTGCCCTTTTGCTTTGTATTCATTTGATAGTTCGATTGCTTTCGAGCCGATTGCATCTGTCAACGACACTCTTACTTGGGCGCTTACGGGCACATAATAGCTTACTTGTGCATCGCCATTGACAGGGTTCGGTGTCGGTGCTGATAGTATGAATCCAGCGGAACTAACATCAGTTACATCGGTTGTACCTGATGTGATTGAAACTTCAGCTTGATATGATTCAACATCACCGCAGTTATTTGTAACGATGAACCAGTAAAAACCACCATCTTCCGGTTGAGCATTTTCTTTTGTCCAAACAATTGGCTCACCTGAAATTGCTGTTCCCGATTGAATATTTTCGCCTGTGAAGTATAAGATATAACTCAATACTTCGTTCGGGCTGCTTTCAGCAACAATTTGAAGCATGATTTGTTCGCCTTCTTCAACTTCCATGTCTTCGAGGTCTTGAGTTATTGTCGGACCCAAAACAACAGCTACAACTGCTTCAGCAGATTTTTGCGATACAGTTGTACCTTCTAATGTTGCAGTAACTGTGTAAGCACCCGCATCAGCGGCTTCAAGTCCTCTGATAGTCAATCTGCGAGTCATTGTTCCGCTATATTTTGCGTCGTCAGTTAATGGTGTAGCACCTTTTGACCAACGATAAGTGATATTCTTAGTGCTTTGAGTTGTAGCCATTGCTTCCAATGTTACATCCATACCAACACATTCAGCAACGTTTTCAGGTTGTTTTGAGAAAGCTATGCTGAGTTGTTCCAATTCCATATTCATGTACTTAGTTTGAACAGTGCCGCATTGACCGGTGATAACAGCATAGTATTCGCCTTCGTCAATAGCACGGAAATTACGAATAGTTAAGTAATTTGACTTTACGCCTGCGAATTTGTCGTTGTTAGTCAAAAGTCTGTCATTACTGCCATCAATATAATAATACCATTGCACTTTCACTTCGTCGTTGATAATCGCGTCTTCGATTGGTTTGCCATTTACGTGTGCTTCAAACCATAAAGTAGCAAGACCACCATTTTCAGCAAATTCATTTTCTGAGTAACGAGTGATTTCAGTTGGGCGTAATACATAAACTGCAACAGGTGCCGAATATACATGAGGAGTTGCACCCGGACCGCCGATACGAGCATGATAGAGACCTGCTTGATGATGCTTCAAATTATTGAAGAACAAAATCGGGTCAGTAGCACCCGGCACAGGAACGCCGTCTTTGTACCATTGGTAATTCATCGGAGCATCGTAACCGATTGCTGATGTAACCGAAATGTAATTGTTTGTGGAATTAACGCAATTTACGATACCTTCGCTTTGGGTTATGAGTGAAACAGACAATGTTAATTCATGAGAACCTGCATAATAGGATATTCTATTCAAACCGTCAAAATCAGATGATTCAATAATATATGCATAGCCATCAGAATAATCGAAAAGTGCGGGTCCAAAGAGTAAGCTGGGGGAATATATCTTAATATGCAAATCTGCCGTATTAATGAATTCGATGAATTCAACACGCGAATCTTTGTCGTAACCTTTGTCTTGCCATGATTCCAAATCACGATTAACACCTTTATCGGAAATCAAAGTTCCACCGTTTGTAAAGAAAATATTTTGATTCGAATTCATGACCATACCAACTTGAAGAGCAGGTGCAGTTCCAATATTCATGAAAATATTTCTCATGATGCTTCCTGCATTGCTCGACATAATTGTAGGATAGAAACTACTTTCAGTTACTACAGAATTGTAGAATACACCCAAGTTCGGAGAATTGATTAAATTCAAACCGTAAATGTTCGAGCCAGCCAATTGATTGTTACCAATGGCGCCGGCAGCGTTTTCAGCTTTCAAAAGTGCATATCCGTAGTTTACGGTTTGGCTAATGTTGACATAGTTTTTATCAACTAATGTGTGAGCACCCATAACGTAAATACCGTTAATGTTAGTACATCCGACAATCGAATTTGAAATAATTTCAGCCGGATTGTTAGGATTTTGCGTAGCATGATTAACAAAAATCACAGCATCGTTTGGTGCACCTGTACCACTTATACCGGAAAATTCGTTATTTGCAATCATAGTAGAATTCCACGATGCAATACCGCCGACAGGAGCAGTACCTGAAAGATAGCTGAATTTATTAAATGAAATATCAACATTACTACCAACAACGTTTGGAGTGATTTGGTTGTAAACACCAAGCCATGAGAAATTAGCAAAATCATTATTGCCAATTATGATTGATGGATTGTTAACACTGTTTACAAGGTTATAAATACCAACAGAACCATTCATAAAATTACAATGTGATACATTGATAGGTGAACAGTTTGATACGTCCATAATCGCAAATCCGTTGTTGTATCTTGGTGAATTTGCAACGCCCATGAAACTTACATTTGTAAAATTCAATCCTTTTGCATTTTTTGCGGATACAATTACACCGGCTCCGGCTGCCACATTATTGTTATTACGTATAGTCATATTGCGGAAAGTAACATTTTCCAAGCCTTCCAATAAAATCACAAAATTATTTTGAGCAGTTGTATTAGCAGCTAACACTATATTTTCGGGGAATGATGAGCCACCGATAAATTCAATCTCGTTTTTATTTGGTAAGGGACTGTTCAACACAACTTGACCGGTGTATGTTCCGGGGCGTATTTCAAATGTCACTTTGCCTGGTCCGAAAACACCGCTCGAGTTGATATAAGAAGCTGCTTCCGCCGGTGATGTGAATTGTGAATTTGTAGCGCCAATATAATAAAATCCTGCTGCGAGAGATGGACCTATACCACCGACATATTTATCATTAGTGGCGTCTTCATCTGCGATTCCGTTAGGATTAGAAGTTGCACATTCGACAGCAAAAGGACCTAAAGGTGATTTTGCGTAAAAATTATATGTACCGAGAACTAAGTCAGCTACTTGGTCACGAGGAATATTTATTCCGGTCAAAGTAACGGGGGTTTGGTTAACTCCATCCATAGACCAATTAATTGTAACACTTGTCAATGGTTTTGGTGCATAATTACGTACGCGTGCTCTGACTTGAGTGACACCGGGTCCAAAACCTTCGGGCGGACCAAAAAAGCCAATAACACCGGCATCGTTTAATATTGGTGTAACAGAACTTGTATAGGTGTCATTCGTTGGGTTGCCATCTTTTTCTAAATCGTTAGCTTTACGTACAACTGTTTTAATTTGGAAAGCTCCCCATGGACCGTTAGCAGGATAATCAAAATTGTATGAACCAATTGACACGTTTGTGGAATTGTCTTTAGCCAAGTTACCTGTCCAAGGGTAAGTTCCTTGTAAAACATCATTAACATACCAATCAATATTAACTTTGGCTAATGCTAAGTCACCACTATTACGAAGTGTAGCAGTAATATTGTGAGTTCCTACTCTCCAGGGTTTGGTTGGGCTTGTTATTGCAGTAACATGTGCATCGGGTAGTGGCTCAACTATATTTACTAAAAAATCAATTACATTGCCATAACCTGATATTGAGTTACCACATGGCGCCGGAGTCTGCCCCCATTCCATTCTCATTCTCATACCAGTAACACCGGGTTTAATACCGGAACCTGTAGGTATTTTAATATCGCCTGATGTTGAAGCTCCATCTTGTTTCATAGTGAATGACTCGCCGGTATCAGTAAAACTACCATTTTGATTGAAGTCTATCCACACCGTTACGTTGTCATTGTTGTCCCAGCTTCCGATACCGATTTTCATAGTATAAGTTTTACCCATATCAAGGTTAGGAAGATAATCATTCTTTAAATCAATGTAAGTCTTACAGGACATCGTACCTGTTTCAATGCCTTCAAAGTCAACACTTGCGATGTACTCATAACTACAAGTACCGTTCGCGGTACAATAGCTCGGTTGAGCCTTTGAGGTCGTAATGTTCCATAAAAATGCTATAACTAATAGCATACTAAATCGTACGTAATTTTTCATTACAAAACTCCTAAAAATGTAAAATAATAATTAATCAATAATGAATTTTCTATTAAAATATAATAATTCGCACTATCATCATCCTAAATTTACCAAATAATCTACATTCTGCAAAAAAAAAATACTAAAAAGCAAGATATTTCTTGCTTTTGAAGAAAAAAACACATATTATCGTGCAATTTCTAATTATTACAGACAAATCAAAATTCATTTTGTTACATTTTTGTTTATTATTCTTGATTATCTTAACTGAAAAAACATTATTTTTTTGTGTTCTCTTTTCTTAGTTTTGTATACAAACCTGTTGGCAATTTTGCCTAACTTATTTTTTGTTATGCTAATACTATTTTTTTCAGTTAAATTGAGGTTTTTTATGAAATTTTCTTCTCAGAGATATGCTTTAATCGTGTTTATGTTTTTATTGATGACAAGCATGAGCCAAGCTTGGGACTTCGTAGAAACATTCGAAAAGCATAATGCACCACCAAATAGTTATGCAAACGGCAGCTATGTCGGTGACAATGGTATAACATGGAACTATGTAACCGGCAGAGGCGATGCAGGATTTCCGATTAATGGCAAAGGCTTAATGCTCCGTGACTACCCAAGTTACAATGCGACTTTATTTTCAAGTTCTGTTCCTAATGGAATTGTTAATTTCAGATGTTTACTCAAAAAAGCATTTACGGGAGCCGGTTCACGCCAAGTCGAACTTTATATTAATGGTGTATCCATTGCTACCTCGACTGCTTTTGACAACACTCAAACTCAAGTGTTTGAAGTTAACAATATCAATATCGAAGGCAATGTTGTTATCGAGCTTCGTAATCGTGGTCGCCAAATTGTGATTGATGATTTATCTTGGACAACCTTCGGCAAAGACCACGGTAACACACCAACAAGAATCGAGATTGTTACTCTTGCACCGGCTGAACCGATGAAGAATGTACCTTTCACAGCTATCGTACAATTCCTTGATAACGACGGACTGACTAACTCATTTGACAATGACACACAACTTCAGTTAATGCTTCGCGACGGCTCAGGCAATTTAACAGGAACAAAATTTGTGACTGTTCCTGCAGGACAAACTTATTATACCTTCAAAGATTTATCATACGACAAAGCAGAACAAATCCGTATTCGTGCACACGTAATTAATAACTATGCACCGGAAGAAAAATATTTCGAAATTGACCGCATATTCAATGTTTCGGAAACGCCTGTTCTGATGGCTGATGTTTATAAGCGAGGTCATGTAGGAGCAGTTCATCCAACTTTGGAAGTTTTTGCATTGAACAGTTACGGAATGCCAAACACGAATTATGATGGCTTCAATGCTACAATCAATGTATCAGGTGGCTCATATTCCGGAAGTTCAACAGCACAGTTCAAAGAAGGTATTGCAAAATTCGAAAATATCGTGTTCAGTAATGCTGCTACGTATAGCGTATCATTTTCTGCACCACATCTCGGAAACTCCAATATTACAAATGTCAGTAATATTACCCAACCAACCATGTCTGAAATCATTGTTCCACGCTATATCAAAGGCGAAGGAACATTCTTAGACCAAGGAGGCAACGGCAGAATCCCCCATTTCGCTTTGGTACAAGTTAATGGGCTCCATCCTAATACTGTTTATAGATACGTTTCAGGATGGGTTAAAGATATTCCGAATGTAGAAGAATTAGTTTTCACCGGCGGACGAAATATGCATAAGCAATACTTCAGCAATAACTATACATATAATAGCGGTAAATTCTTGAATAACTCATTTGAATCATCATCTTTGATGTCAGATAATTCAGGCACTGCCAAAGTGTGGATGGCTGTAGTATCCGATAATGATTTCGATGTCAGATATGCAGGAAATAGAGTGAATTGGATTTTGGGTCTCGGTTCCGAAAAAGGCTCCGAGGTTACAAGATTATTCACTAATACTCAATCTGCAGTATTGCGATTCGCTACAGCACAAAACGACTTTAATTGTGATGACTATAATGGCGGTGGTGATGAAGAGCAATCAGCAGGAGCTAAAAAAGATACTGACGAATTCCAAGTTGATGTCCCAAATGACCCTTCATGTGTGTTGTATGCGTCAGGTATTTACGACGCAAAAAGCCCTGCTACACCGATGAATTTCGTTGTTTTATACGATTCAGATGATGAAGTTGTTTCCTCTGCTATTGTACAGTTTGCAGGTTCACAACTCATTACTCTGGGTTTCCCACATCAAGCACCATGGTTTTATGCTGATTACGAACAAAACCCGGGCGCTTTTGCTACAATGATTCCTAATAATTTACCGGGCGGTATTCAAAAAGTTGTCGAATACGATGCAAAAGGTAATATTGTAAATCAATGGACTGACGAAGATGGATTTTGGGCTGGATATAATACTTCTAATAGCAATTGGGGAATGAATCCACCTCACGAAGGCAATTCGCAAGGACAAATTGCCTTCCAATTGCCACACATTCAAATCGAATCACCTATGAGTTACGATGATATTTGCAACAACGGCGATGAATTCCCAATTCAATTTGATGCTCGTGGCACAAGCCAAGTAAATATTTGGATACAACGCGATGAAATGCCTTGGGAAGTGATTGCCGCAAATGTTGATGCAAGAAACGGTTATTATGATTGGTATATTTATCGTGAAATTTACACAGGTACTGAAAATAGAATCAGAATTACATCAGTCGAACATGGATATGTTTTGGCTGAATCAGGTCTGTTCAGAGTTTTTGATGCGCCAATTCATTTGGGTAATTCAGAATCAGCAATTTATTGCCCCGATGAAGTTATCCAAATTTCAGTTACAGCAGACGGTTCAGACATGCAGTATCAATGGTTCAAAGACGGCGTTCCAATGAAAGACGGTACACGCATAAATGGTTCGCAGACCGAAATTCTTACTATAAATGGTGTTCGTCATCATGATGCAGCTGTTTATACTGCAATTGTAAAAGGTAATTCTACTTGCGACCCGATTTATTCAGGCGATATCGCAGTTTATATTGCTCGTCCACTTGGATTTATTCTTCCAATCTCCGACCAAACAATTGGTGAAGTTATTGGACAAACAGCCACTTTAACCTTCCGTGCTCATGTAAACGGGTTTGAAAGAGAGCACCCTCTTTACAAACAATATGATATAAAAGTTCAGTGGTACAAATATGTTGACGGTCAAAACGACCTCAAACTTGTTGATAATGACCGTATATCAGGCTCAAAATCGGATTATTTGACTATTAGAGATTTGAGAAGTTCTGATTTAGCGTCTTATTATGCAATTATTACCGGAAGATGCGGTACAAGCGCCAAATCTTACATGTTCAATCTTATCGAAATGGACATCAAAATCACAAAAGAGCCGGGTGCGGTTGTTACTTGTCTTGGAGATGAAAGTGTACAATTCAGTGCCGAAGCTACTACAGCACAAGGTTTGGACATTGTTTACCAATGGCTGAAAAACGGCAACCCGATTATGGAAAATGACAATTACAAAAATGTCAAAACTTCAACACTTACAATTTTGGCTCCGACAAAGGCTCATGAAGGCAATTACAGCCTCAGAGCAAGCATTAACGGTGGTGGGGCTTTTGTTTTATCATCTTCGGCATCTTTGAAAGTCAATACAATACCTGAAATCACTATGCAACCTGAATCTGTAACCACAGAAGAAGGAAGTTCGATTATGCTTGAAGTTGCCGCAATAGGCAATGACGCTCTTGAACCACTTGTCTATGCTTGGTTTAAAGATGGCGTTGAAATTGATGGTGAAACTGCACCTGTATTGCTAATCGAAAACGCTCAGATTGAAGATAATGGTAGCTACTATTGCACTATTTCAAATGATTGCGGCGCTGTAATGAGTTCGGAAGCAACAGTTGAAGTTGCATCGGGCACTACAGATGTTCAAGCTCAAATGCGCAACGGCTATATACTTAACGCTCCTATTCCGAATCCTGTGATTGGAAATTCCGAAGTTAAATTCTTCGTTCCACAGACAAATCATGTCAAAGTGGCTTTGGTCAATGAAGCAGGACAAGAAGTAGCAATACTCTTGAATGAATTAAAGTCCGAAGGAGCGCATTCGCTCAACATTGATTCTAAAGCTCTGAACTTAGTGTCAGGCACCTATTATATTACTTTACTGACTAATGATGTTCAATTATCTAATCGCATGATTGTAATCAGATAAGTTGATTTTGCTTTTTAAATTAAAATGGCTGACTCTTAATTGGGTCAGCCATTTTTTTTATAGTAATAATTTTGGAATTTTTGAAAAGCTTTTTAATCTATTTGCGAAAGCGGGCTGAGTCTGTGATTTTTGTTTGATTTGGCATGATTGAAAGTTATGCCTTCGAGTTTTTGTCTGAGATGATTATTTATTTTGCGACTGATTTCATCATATCGAGTAGCGTCGGCTTTGATTTGTCCACGCAAAATTTTGTAGTTGAATTTGTCGAATGTGAAATCATTGCGGATGAGCAAATCATTTAGCGAATTATGATAACATTCTGCGCTGCAAAATCCGAAATGGCTTTTGTATTCTTCGGGCAAAGCGATTATTTGGTCATTGCATGGTCCATAACGGCAGTTGAAATATATATCAGCCTCTTTGCCGGTATAATGGCAATTGGTTATTACGATTTTCTCCTCGCTATCGGCAACGGGGCAACTCACTCGTTCATCAAAAGTGTATAAATTGCCAAGCCAATGCGTGGTTTGATATTTATTGACGTATTTGACAACTCCGCCGTCCAATTGGAAAACCTTTGGCATACCTGCTTCTTCGAGCATCGCCGAAAGCTTTTCACACCTAATTCCACCCGTACAATACATTATGACAGGCTTATCGCCGAATTGACTTTTGTAATTATTTACCAATTCGGGTACTTCTCTGAATTGGATAGTTCCTGCAGGAATTGCGTTTTTGAAATGACCGAGCTTATACTCGTAATCGTTTCGCATATCGAGTATCACATGCGAATCAATATCGTTTTCGAGAATTTTCTTGAATTCATCTATAGAAATTTTGTGTGTAGCTTTTTCGATTTGCTCTGCACTATATCTTTTGCCCAGAGCAACAATTTCCTTGCGGTATCGGACAATCATTTTGTTGAATTTATGGCTATCCACTCGGCAAGATTTATCGTCAATATCGGGAATATCTCTGAAATAGGGGATGCTGTCAAGATAGAGGCGATATGCCTTGATTTGTCCGTTTTTGCCTGTTAGAGTAGCACTAATGCCCTCTTCGCCGATGAAAATTCTGCCTTTTAATCCAATATCATCGCAAAATTCTTTGTGCTCAGCAACAATTTCTGTTGGATTTGGAATATCTACAAACTTGTAAAACGTCAAAAGTGTATAGCTCAAGTCAAGATTCATTTTATTCAAACACTTTTTTTAAAGATTACTGATACCATCTTCGGTGATTTTGCCGACAATGTATTGTTTGCCACCGTCAAAACCACACCCGACGTAAATCTGCGGATAATAGATAATGAATTCGTGCTTTATAATATCAAAACCGGAATTAATCAATATAATTGTGAATGCCGGCATAACGAAATTCAGTAGCATCTCAGCATCATCAGGGTTGTTTTTAATAGCGTTCGAGATTGTTTTGAATGCTTTGATTTCAGATGATTTGCCGGTAGCATCCCACAAATCAACCGCATACCAATCGTTAGGTTTGGTTTCAGGAGTTTGCTTCGAGCCTTTCACTACAAGTTGAATTTCAGATGGAGCGTCTTCTTTTGATGAATCGGTAATTGCAAACCAAATTGACTTTATTGAGCCAGGCAATGGGTCTTCTGTGATAGTTTGGACTAGCCAATTTTCGAATTCGATTAAAGTGCGGTCAAAATCCACTGATTTGAGTGCAGCCAAATTGAATGTAGGCATCACTTTCTTAATTGCTTCGATAAGTTCCTTTTTGGAAGTATCAAAATCGCTTTTGTTTGCGATTAAATCGTTTAAAATTTCTTCAGCCTTATTTTTCATCATCTTCTTTGTTTTTTTCGACAAAATTAATTGAAACTGAATTTATGCAATATCTCAGACCCGTTGGAGCAGGCCCATCATTGAAAACGTGCCCAAGGTGCCCACCGCATTTTGCACAGACTACTTCTGTGCGAATCATGCCATAACTTGAATCCTCAATTTCCACAATTGCCGACGTATCGGCAACATCAGAAAAGCTGGGCCAACCGCAATGAGCATCGAATTTGGTGTCTGACTCAAACAAAGTACTACCACAAGCTTTGCAAGCATAGATACCCTCTTCGAAATGTAAATTATACTTTCCTGTATGTGGGCGTTCCGTGCCTTTTTGACGCAAAACCATGTAGGATTCGTCATCAAGGAATTTTCGCCATTCTTGTTCAGTCTTTTGTATCTCAAATTTCATATCATTCTCGGTATTATTTTTCTTTTCTTGCTTTTCTTCAGAATTACAAGATGTTCCGAAAAGCAAAAAAGTTACAAATAAAATGCATACTTTCATCATATTCGTCACCTCTTATTCTAAAACATGACATAAAACGTTTAGTACATTGGTATTATTTTGAAGGTTCTGAATTATCGGATTCTTTTATTGCTTTTGATAATATTCTTCGTTCATAAATATATTTGCTGACTTCTGCTGCCAATAAAATGATTAGTGCCGAATAATAAATCCATATAGCCATAGATATCAAAACTGCATAAGTACCATAAAACTTGCCATAATCCGAAATCGAAACTATATACCAAGCAAATATGAATCGCGCAGCTTCTATTCCAAATACACATATAAGTGTACTGACAACACGAACAAAACGGGGCAATTTTTTATTCGGTACAAATTTGAATATCAGGTAAAATAGTGCAAACGATGTTCCTACTGATACCGATAAAAGGACCATATCACTAAGTAAGGTACTAATAATTTCAGGCAAATAGTCGCCCATGAAATCTATGATAAAGTTGACAAGTGGAATTGCATACGAATATACCAAGAATAATACTGAAAATACAATTGTAAGAAGCATATCTTTCAATCTGTATAATATGAAAATTTTTGGGGATGCCAAGTCAAAAATTGCATTGAGTGATGTCCGTATAGAACTTATTAAAATAGACGAAATCCAAAGTAGCCCTATAATTCCAATGGAACCAAACAGTGTGCTATGATTGAAAATTTTGTCTATCTCATCTAATATTGTTCGACTAATTTCTTGAGTCGCTTGCGTTTCGGGTAAGTAATCGTTTAGTAAACTTTCTAAAGTGATTGAAATCGAGGCTGTATCAAAAATCATTCCTAAAGTGAAAATCACTAATAGCATAAGCGGAATCATATAAATCAAGATGTTGAATGCGATTCCGGCTGCCAACATATACAAATGGTGTTCCTCAATTCTGTCTGACACTCTGTCTAAGTGCATATAAACATTATAAATCCAACCTTCTTTCTCTCGAAATTTCTTAATTATTGTCTTCAAAGTTCCATCGCATAATAATTTTACTTATTTTTATTGGCATTTTTAATTGACTAAAATAAAAAAAAAATGAAAAAAATCGCTTTTTTCTTTTCTATAATGTCTTTGTTCTGGGCATGTGCCAATATTCAAGCACCTTCGGGCGGTCCACCAGATAAAACGCCACCTGAGATTGTGACGTATTCGCCTGAAAACAATTCTATAAATTTCGAAGATAGGGAAATTAGGATAAAATTCAACAAATACATGAACAAGGCTAAAGTAATCGAGAACCTAAGTATTTCGCCTTTTGTTGATTTGAAACACAGTTGGTCGGGTAAAGAATTACGTATTGAAATTGAAGGTGATTTGGACACAAATATTACATATTTGATAAATCTTGGCACTGAATATAGCGATTTGAACGGCAACAAGCCTGAAGCGGCTTTCAACTTGGTTTTTTCTGCCGGAAGCAAGATTGACAGTGGCATGATTCATGGTAAATCGCCAATCGTAACTACCGGTTATGTCGCCTTTTTATATAATCTCAACAACAAAAGCGGCGATACAATTAATCCTGCACACACATTACCCGATTACCGTGTTCAATTAGGAACTTCGGGTGAGTTCACTTTTGCGGCTCTAAAGGATGGTTTATATAGACTGATGCTTGTTAAAGATGAATTTAAGAATAATCTCTATGACCCGGTTGACGCTTATTCATCTGCTATCAATGATATCGAAGTGCTTAATTCCATCTCAAAGCTCGTTTCTATCAAACCCGGAGCGATTATTGATGTTCGAGGTCCCGAGTTACGAGAAGTTTATCCTGAATTTTCCGATTTAATTGTTCTCACTTTTGACGAACCGCCTAGCCCAAAAGCCTTAAACAAAAAGTACTTTACTCTGAGTGATTCTATCGGAAATCAATTTGATATAGCTTCGGCTTTTAACTATCCGGATGAACCAAACAAAGTTCTCATTTCTATGGAACAGAGCTTAGATACAGGGAAAACTTACATTGTAAGAGCTGATAGTAACATTATGAGCGATACTCTTGGAAATAAAAGTATTGACTCTATGGTCACGAAACGGTTCAATACTCCATTTGGTAATGACCCTGCCCCACTTAAGATTTTTAGCTTTGATTTATCTGATAGCGCCGGTAGTGTTCCTACTATGCCCGTTTTTAGGATGGTTTTCAATCGTGGCATTAATTTTGATTTATCACAGGTTGTCTCAAAAATCACTAATACGACTGATAGTTCGACTATTGAAATGAAATATAGCTGGGAAACATCGAATATTTTGGAGTTTTCTCCTAAGGACTCATTAAAGGAGCGAGTTGCTTATGATTTCAATCTTTCCCTGAAGCTCAAAGGAAGCAAAACAACACAGAGTCTCGATACCAATGTAAATCGTTATTTTACGACAGGTGGGAGAAAGACAATTGGGTCTGCTAGCGGTACAATAGAGATGAGCGATAATTTTTGCGATTCTAACGTCTATTTAGTATTCATGAATAAGAGCAATGACAAGTATTTGACAAAAGTATCTAACCGAACGTGGAGTATCAAAGATTTACCCGTAGGCGAATATACCGTTGAAGCATTTTGCGATATTGACGGCAATGGCACGTACTCTTTCGGCTATCCGTATCCATATGCCTTCTCTGAACCTTTCGTCATATTCGAGAACCTTATTTCTATCAAAGCTCGTTGGAACATTGAAGATATCAATTTGAAAGTGAATGAAAACTAAGCTACTAAATGAAAAGGTCGCCATTTGGAAAAAAATCTTCGATATTACTTTTGTTATATCCGGATTGCTTGTACTTATTTGCCTGATTTTATTAATCGGTTTTTACCTGCCCGACACAACAATAGACTTAATAATTATCATAGCTGATGTTGGGCTTTTAGCTTATTTAATACAAGAGTTTGGCAGATGGTTTATAGTTGCTAACCATAAGCAATATTTTCAAGAGCGTTGGATTGAGAACCTTATCGGTGTGCTCATAATATTCCAACTGATGTTTCCCGATGTCACAATGTATTTGCTATCATTTGTTTTGCCGAAATTAGCATTTCGCGACTTTTTGATGATATATATGGCATTGATGTCGTTGACATTACTACTTCTTTTTGCGATTAAACTACTGAGATATAATCATCTTATAGCTAAAATAAATATGCATCCGGGCGCAATCATCTCTATAAGTTTTTTTGTAGCTATTATGGTTGGAAGTTTATTGCTTATGCTACCGCGAGCTACACCACAAGATAATCCGATAAGTTACATTGATGCATTGTTTACTTCTGCCAGTGCTGTTTGTGTTACCGGTCTTGTTGTTGTTGATACCGGGCGAGATTTTACTACAATTGGGCATGTGATTATAGCATTTTTGATTCAAATAGGTGGTCTTGGTGTTATGACATTGACTACCTTTTTTGCATTTGCAATCGCAGGCGGACTAAGTTTGAAAGTTCGAATAATGATGCGAGATTTGCTTTCCCAAGAAAGTGTTGATGAAGTAAAAAGTCTTTTGCTAAAGATTTTGGGATTTACATTACTTGTAGAAATTGCAGGTAGCTTCATCATGTATTTTTCTTTGGGCAAATCATTAGCAAATTTTGACAAAGTCGAATATTATTACTCCCTTTTCCATGCAATATCTGCTTTTTGTAATGCAGGATTATCTCTGTATTCAGATGGTTTAATGTATTTTACAATCAGAGATAATCATATTTATATTTGGACTATTGTTATACTCGTGGTAATAGGTGGGCTTGGTTTCACTGTTATAATGAATTTGACGGCTAAAATGTTGACCCAAAGGACTAAGCGAAATTATAGATTAACATTGACTACAAAACTGACTATTCTCACAACACTAATACTAATTTTTGGTGGTACGGCTTTGATTATGGTTTTTGAGCCTTGGGGCTACTTGATAGGCGATACCTTGTATGAAGAATTCTACCATGCTACTTTTATCTCAGTATGTGCTCGAACTGCAGGATTCAACACTGTTCCGACTGATATGCTTTCGCACGCAACTTTGATTCTGGTTATGTTTTTGATGTGGGTAGGAGCCTCTCCGGGTTCTACCGGTGGAGGTATCAAGACTACTACTTTCGCTGTTACTATATATTCTTTATATTCAATGATTGTTGGCAAAGAACGAATTGAAGTTTTTAAACGTGAAATTCACTATAATACAGTCAAACAAGCATTTATGGTTGTAATTGCTTCAATTATGTTTATATTCGTCGGGTCTGTATTGCTTGTTTGGTTAGAACCTAAAATGGATACAACAGATTTAGTTTTCGAAGTGGTTTCGGCTGTTAATACAGTCGGGTTATCTCGCGGTGTAACACCTGATTTTAGTAATTCATCAAAAGTTCTGATTATTATTCTTATGTTTGTGGGTAGAGTTGGAGTTCTAACATTTTTATTATCATTACATATTCCGCGTCAGGAGCCAAAATATAAACTTCCAACGGAAAATGTAATAGTAGGATGAGGTTAATATGGCTACTAATAACAGATTTTGTGTAATTGGATTAGGCTATTTCGGATTGAATTTGGCACTAAATTTAGCCGATGACGGTGCCGAAGTTCTTGCGATTGATATCAGTGAAGAAAGAGTTGATTTGATGCAAGATAGAGTCAGCTTAGCTGTGACAATGGATTCGACCGATATAAAGGCTATAAAAAGTCTTGGCATCAAAGATATGGATGCCGTAATTGTAGCTATTGGCGAAGGTTTTGAGGCATCAATCAATACTACTGCTATTTTGCAGGAGTTAGGTTGCAAAAGAATCATTGTTCGTGCGATTTCGCCTGTACATGAAAGATTGCTGAGACTGATGAATATTCAAGAATTACTCGTCCCCGAAGCTGAAGCTGCAGAACATTTGGCAAGCAGGCTCATGATGCCCGGATTGCTCGAATCTTACGAAATAAATCGTGATTATAGCATTTTTGAAATCAAAGTGCCAAAGCGATTTATTGCCCAAACTTTGTTAAGCATCAATTTACGTACAACTTATAACATCAATCTTGTTACTGTGAAAAGAATCGTCAAATCTCGTGGACTTTTGACTAAAGGCGAAAAGGAAGTTGTAGATGTGATAGGTGTGCCATCACCGACTTATCTTTTCCATCCTGAAGATATTTTAGTGCTTTTCGGCAAAGAAGCTGATTTTATGAAAATTCTGGAATTAGACCAATAATGATAAGAGTGCTTCCTATTATTTTACTTATTTTCTTTTGTTCTATCTCCATTTCAACCGCTTATCAAATAGGCTTGAATGTAGAATCGGAACCTGTTAACCTATTTGAACTGAACACCAAAGCCGATGAGTTCGCTCCGAAATGGAATCAATGGGAAAAGAAATTGTATTTCAACAGTTCAATCTCAGGTAGCTCTCTATTCTATACATCAGGATTTGCAGACAAGTTTTCTTCTCCAATTTTAGTAAAAAGTCCACTCAACCAATCCGGCGATAGCCGCTCTTACATTACATTCGCGAATTCCGGTGAAGCCTTCTTGGCTAAATTCACTAATTATGGGCGAAGACCATATCTTAATTTGCATCGCAGTATTTATGTCAAAAACGGTTGGTCTGCTCCTGAAATTATTCAATCGCTTAAATTTGAAACTTTCGTGTCCCATCCGACTATTTCGCCAGATGGTAATTTGCTTGTGTTCGTAACAGATTTGTATAATGAAAATAATGAAACAGATTTGTGGATGTCTTGGAGAAAGGAAGACAACACTTGGACTGAACCTATTCCAATTGATGAATTAAACTCTCATGGTAGTGAAATTACTCCTTTTTTGATGTCTTCGGATACTCTTTTGTTTGCTTCCAATGGTTATGAAGGTCCCGGAGGTTATGATATTTTTTACTCAGTTTTTATAGAAGATAAGTGGGAACGACCTCGTCCGATTGCTGGAGTCAATACCGAATTTGATGAATCTGACCCTTGTGTGTTCAATGTCGAGAATTTTCTGTTTGCTTCAAATCGCCCCGGCGGCGTTGGCGGACTTGATTTATATTCTACCAAGCTGGCACAAATTGACCCAATGTACACCGATTTAGATGAAATAAAATTGAATCTTCAATTTCAAGTTTCGAATATTAACATCGAACGGCAAACTATCAACTATTCATACCCGATGCTGAACAGTATCCCGAAGTTCTTGATAGATAAATTAAGTGATGAGGCGCAAAGCAAAGGCAATATTTTCGCACAATTCTTACTATATTTATCCAAATTATTAAAAAACAATCCTGATATGCAGTTGATTATAGAATCCAACGAGCATGGAAGGCGTCTTGCGGAAATGCTTATAAATTGGGATGTGAAAGCAGAGCAAATCAAAAATGACGCATCCGATGGCAATAACACCGTACTTTCGATAAATGTTTTAAACTGCGACGAATGTAATACCATCTCCACTAAAAATCTGATTTACAATCTTAAGCCTAAAATGCTTGATGTTGCGATGTCAGTTGTTAATGCACCTGCTTATTTCGATATAGAGTTTATAGCAGAATTTAAAAATAAGTCAGAAGTGGTCAATTTAGATGCCGATACCCTCCCACAAAGATTCTTTCTGCCTTTGGCAAATTATGAGAACGAAATTTATAATTCCGACAACGTCGAATTCATACTAAAAATTAAACAAAATGATGAAATCTTGAGTTCAATCTTCAAAAATCTTTTTGTGACACTTGCCGAAACTAACGAAGATTTGAACTATATTTATAATAATAGTTTGTACTTATTGTTTTTAATTCCATGCTTTGACAGCAAATTATTATGCTCAACGGAAAACCTGAACCAATTGTTAAATTCTATTGTCTCAAAAAATACAAATAAGGGCAAGTATGTAATTTTCTATACTGAAGAAATAAATGCAGGCTCTGCCCGCAATTTAGCTTCTCAACTTAAATCGCAATTTTCATCTCGCCAAGTTTCAATTCAAAAAATTAAGTCCGAAGACTTGCCTTCCGGTATTGACTCTCAAAATGCTGTTTTTATCGGTTTTGCGAACTAACAATGAACTTTTTGTATTCAATGCTTCCGTCAGTATAGCTAAAGGCAACGAAATAGATTCCGGAGGCTAATTTAGATGTATTGATAGAACTCATATGATTATTCGAACTTATCACTTCTATTCCCAAAATATCAAATACTTTTATTGAACGCACAAGTTTGCCTTTAGGAGTTGTGAAGTTGAGCAACCCGAATGCAGGATTTGGGAATATATTTGCGCTAATAATTTCATCTTCATCTTCAACGTTTGTACTAAGAGCCAAGCAATCAGCTAATTTTTTATCTAATCCTTCCAAAACTCCACCACCGATACAGAACCAACAAATTTTCTCTTCACTTGGCAGAATTGTACCATCGAAGCGCATTGCAATTACCGTACTTATATCATATATAGTATCTGTCTGCATACTTGTATTGCTGTTTAGAGAACTGACGCGTTTTAATTCGTCAAAGTTACGAGTATTTCCATAATGCAATCCTGCCGCTTGAGCAGTTACATTGCCTCCTTGTGCTGCCACACCTGCCGCCATGACAACATAATTTTCATCTTCAGTATTCCAGGCTAATTGAGCCGCTGCATTTGATTCAGGCATATGGCTTGGTATTGCTTCGGGGAATAATCTCGTTTTATTCTTTTGGGCATTGACTCCGACATCCCAATCAAGCCAGTATCCTACGGACAAATCAAGCAGGGGTGAAGAACTTATATTCTTGATTTTAACCCCAATCCGCACGAAATCGCTGTTTGGGTGGGGGAATGTTACGTCTTGAGTGATTTCCACGCCAATTTGTCTCATACCTGCAAATGAATCATCAATTACAGAGATATGTTGGTCAGGGTTGATAAATCTCTTAATTGGCTTGAAATCGTACAATGATGCAGAGCCGTAATTATAAACAGCCCGATTTGATGATTCGGAAACCATTATCGTTGAGTTTCTGTATAATTGATTGCCAACACTTTTGATTTTGAAACCGCTTCCTTGTGGTGTATTACCAGATGTTTCGAAGCCGAATTCTCCAATATCGCTCAATGAAAATTCAATTTTATTGTTCTCAAAGGTGCTTATTGTCTTATACGGAGTGAATGTGAATTTGAAAAAATCAGGTTCTTCATTGTCTGCATGAACTTCAAGTCTGAATATAACTTCACCTGTGTAATTTGCAAAAATCATAAATGCGAAATCTCCAATCCCGAAATCACTCTGTGCATCGACACTTTCGATTGCTAATACACTATCTGTCACAAATACAGCATTTGCAGGGTCATATGCCTCTTTTAGGACAAATCTTACATTGCTCGCAGAGCCAAGGTAATTTCGCAAATCTATAGACACTTTAACTATATCGTCGGCTACAAATCGGTCGGTTTTTGTGCCGCTAATATCCTTGAAAGTGTAATTTATAGGGACAATACCATGAATATCGCTTGGTGTGCGATTGAACATTTTCGACATATTTAGTCTTCCGGGCGTTATCAAATAGTTGGCATGTGAAGAGTTTGCAATTGGGTCATTACATCTTCTCACGAAATGAATTGATTGCAAAGCGGTTAATTCCGGATAGTGCGACCTTGCTAATGCGACTGCACCGGATACAACCGGAGCTGAGAAAGATGAACCCCCACCTGAACCTCCGTAGCCGTTATTTTGAGTTGTATAGAGATTACCGGGTGCGAGAATATGGGCTTGTATCCCGAGAACTGTACCGTTATCAGGGAGGTCATTGATAGTAGATTCGCCAACACCGAGTACCCCGAAATATGCTGCAGGATAGTATGTGCTATATTTTGTACCACCACCTGAACCAATATTGCCGGCTGAAGAAACTATTGCAACATCTCTTGCAACTGCAAAATCTATGATTGATTGGTCAATATACGAAAATGGTTTAGGAGAACCCCAACTCAAATTCAAGACTTTGCAACCGCGTATTGCTGCATAAATTATGGAAGGATAAGCATGTGTCAAACGATTGTTTTCAATTATTTTGATTGGAATTAGAGTGGAGTTGAATCCGACTCCGGCAATTCCAATGCTATTGTCTGATGTTGCAACTGCAATTCCGGCAACTTCTTGACCATGAGAGTTGGAGAAATTAGCTGTGTAATCCCTATCTGTACCTTCTGATTCCCAGGCAAAATTATAACCCGCATAATCATCAATATAACCGTTCCCATCATTGTCAATGCCATCTCTAATTTCTCCTCCATTTTTTGAAATCGAACCGCTAATATCTTCGTGCTCTTGATTGACTCCGCTGTCACTAATTCCAATAATAACATTTGGGTTGCCTCTTTCAATTTCCCATGCGTCGAATGCTTTTACCAATTCCAATGCTGTCACTTGATTGTTTATTCGAGCATCATTAGGCATATAAATCATAAATTCGGGCAAATAGTAAGGCTCTGATATTTCGATGAAACTATGCTCTTTCCGAAAATCATGAGCGAATGCGTTTGGTTCAAATTTGTCATGAAATTCGATTATATAAGTTCGGAGAAGTTTTTCCTCCGCTTTGATAATTTCAGAAAAGTTTTTGTGAGATGGATATTGGAATAGTTTTGACATCTTATGAGTCAAACTGATGCTATCAGGCAACATTTGTGATATTTTGCTAACTTTTGTATTTTTATCGGCAAATGTTGCCATATCAAACGCCGAAATACCGTACTTCACACGCACAATCAGCATATTATTTATGATTTTTATGCCGTTGTACTCAACTACATTTCCATCTTTTAGCTTATCATTTCCGTATAAATTTGAGCATGAAAGTGCAATTATCAAAGCACAAATCGCTAATCTAAAAAAAATCAACATCACTTTTCCCAAAATATTTTCATTTTATAACATAAAGACACATCAAAAGCAAAAAAGTCACAAATTATTTGAGCGATTCCAAAATAATTTCCGAAACGTCTTTAACTTTTACATCTTCAACATCTTTAGCCTTTACACCATCGCTAATCATAGTCATACAGAATGGGCAATTGACGGCGATTGTCTTAGCGCCTGTTTCGAGCAATTCTTCAGTACGTTCGATATTTACCCTTTTGCCTTTAGTTTCCTCCAAGAACATTTGTCCACCGCCTGCACCGCAACAAAGACCCTTGTCCTTATTTCGTGCCGTTTCTTTGATATTCAATCCGGGCACAGAAAGCAATGAATTTCGCGGTTCGTCATAAACATCGTTATAGCGACCCATATAGCAAGAGTCGTGATAAGTGAGCGATTCAATATCTGTAGCACTGTCTTTCAGCGATAATTTACCATCTTTTATCAAATCCATAATGAATTGAGTGTGGTGAATCACTTCATATGTTGCTCCAAACATCGGGTACTCATTTTTGAAAGTATTGAAACAATGTGGGCAAGTTGCCACAATTTTTTTGAAATTGTATTGATTTAATGTTTCGATATTTGCTTTCACCATCATATCGGCTAAATATTCATTTCCTGTACGTCGGGCGACATCGCCGTTGCATTGCTCTTCAGTGCCGAGTATAGCGAAGTTTACGCCCGCTTTTTGCATCAACTCCGAGAATGCTACTGATACCTTTTTAGCTCTGTCGTCAAAGCTACCGGCGCATCCAACCCAAAATAGTATATCAAAGTCTTGCTTTTCGGCGGCGGTATCAATATTTTTGCCTTCAGCCCAATCAGCTCGTTCAGCTTGCGAAAAAGCCCATGGCGAGGCATTGTTTTCCATATTCCCGAATGTGGTCTGGAGTAAATCCGGAAATTCGGCATCCATCATCACAAGTGAGCGTCGCATTTCGATAATCGCCGGAACGTGCTCAATATTTACCGGACACTCTTGCATACAAGCGCCACAAGTTGTGCATTGCCACAGTGCTTCAATATTTTGATATTCACCAATGAATTTTTTATCCAATTTTGCTTGTTCGGCTTCGGTAATTTGGCTTTGGTCATCTTTCGCAAGAATCGGCATTTTATCCATCGTACGTTCGCGTATTTGGATTACTACTTCGCGTGGGTCTAAAACCTTGCCTGTGATATTCGCCGGGCATACGCTCGTACATCTACCGCAATGAGTACATGTGTAGCCATCGAGCAGAGTTTTCCATTTGAAATCTTCTACATCGCTAACGCCAAATTTTTCGTTACTCTCATCTTCAAAATCAATTGTATCAAGCTTGTTCGTAGGTCCCAAGTTCGAGAAGAATACATTCAGTACTGAAGTCAATACATGCAAATGCTTTGAGAACGGCAAATAATTCATGAATGCTAAAATTAACAAGATATGTACCCAAAAAGCTATTTCGTGTATCACATATACAGAGCTTCCAAATATTGGAGCTAACATTGCGGCAAATGGTCTGAAAGCCCAAGATGCGTCACCATTCATTGCAATCAAAGTGGAATTTTCGATAAACAAAAATGTAACGATTAGGAAAATCGTGAGCAAAATCATTGCTGCTTCTACTTTTTCAGCTTCAACTTGCAATCGTTTGACCTTAGAAATATATCTGCGATATAGAGCGAAAAAGACTGCAAATATGATTGCAACGCAGAATACATCCGTCAATAAGGTGATAACTGAATAAATTGGACCCAAGAAATTGAATAACTGGTTTATGCCGAACCCTGTGAAGATTGAGTTCAACGCAGAGAAAATCAGTATAAGGAATCCCCAAAATATTCCTGCATGGATAGGACCTGCTTTCTTGTCGCGTAAGATTTTTGTCTGAGCAAATGCAACAAGCAGTGTTTGAATGATACGTTCGGGGATATTGCCAAACCGGTTATCGGGTTTTGCAAGTTTGAGGTAGCTGATTAGGGTAAGAACATTCTTTGTGAAATAGACAAATGCTGCGATTAAAATCACAACAAAGATTATATTTTTTAATCCAAAATCCATATATTATTCCGTTTGTATAGTAAATTTCAAAAAATTGCAAAAAACAATTAAGCAAATTAATCATGATTGACCAAACGGCAAAAAAAATCCCGATTGAAATTGCATTTTACAATTCCAATCGGGATTTTATAAAATATTTTAGGATTCTCTTTTGAGTTGCTTCATGAAGGTATCTATAGAATTTTTCACCTTTTTATCGGTTACTATATAGTTGTCTATTGTTTGGCATGAATGTAATACTGTCGAATGATCGCGGTTACCGAAATGAGAGCCGATTGTCTTGAGCGAACTAGTAGTAAATTTCTTAGCCAAATACATGCAAGTTTGTCTTGCTAAAGCAATTTCGTGTTTGCGGGATTTTGATTCGATATCCTTGATGTTGAGTTTATAGTATTCGGATACTAAATTTTTAATTTCATCAATCGTAATAGGCTGATTGTTCTTAGTTTTGGACCCATAGACAACTTCTTTGGCAAGTTCCAAAGTCATTGGTTTGCGGTCGAGAGTAACTTTGGCAATCAAACCGATAAGAGCACCTTCTAATTCTCTAACACTTGTTTTTACATTTCGAGCGATGTATTCAATTACATCCGAAGTTAATTCTATACCTTCGTCTAAGCTTTTTCTGAGCAAAATCGCCATTCTTAATTCAAAATCAGGTGACTGAACATCAGCGTTCAAACCCCATTGGAAGCGAGATATTAGCCTGTCATCAACGTCTGCAAGTTCACGTGGTGCCTTGTCGGATGTAAGAATAATCTGCTTACCTGCTTGATAAAGTGTATTAAAAGTATGGAAAAAGTTGTTCTGAGTGGCTTCTTTACCTGCAAAGAACTGAATATCGTCAACCATCAAAACATCAATTGAACGATAGAAATTAACAAAATCGCTAATTTTATTGTCCTTAATAGAATTTACAAACTCATTTGTAAACATATCGCTTGTAATGTAATAGACTTTTAGTCGCGGGTTGTTTTCGGTAATATGGTTGCCGATTGCTTGGATAAGATGTGTCTTGCCCAAACCCGGACCACCATAAATCACAAGAGGGTTGAATCGAGTCTTGCCGGGATTGTCTGCAACTGCTTTGGCAGCGGAATAAGCCAATTGGTTACTTTCGCCGGAAATAAAATTATCGAAACCGTATCGTGTATTGAGATTTGTTGGGAAATTGTCTTTATTGATTGAAATAGGTTCAAAAGGAATGTGATTTTGGTTTTCGCTTGCTTTTTTCTTCAAACCCGGCATTTTGATATATGTTTTTTCATGACTCAAAGAATCATCAAATACAATCTTATATTGCAGTGATGCACCTTCGCCGATTATTTTTTTGATTGTGGCTCGCATCAAATCATAGTAATGCTCCTCAATCCATTCGTAATAAAATTGGCTCGGAACCGATAGTGTAAGTTCCTTGTTTGAATATTCAAGAGCTTGAATAGGCTGGAACCAAATTTTGAATACCTGAGCAGCTACATTATCTTTGATGAATGATAGACATTTTGACCATATATCAATTGACTTGCTGTTTTTTATGGAATTGCTACCATTAGATGCAATATTTATTTCAGTTCCGATGGCTCCGTTGGGAGTCGCACCTTCATTAAATTCAGTCGAATTTTTGCTCACTATGACTACCTTTATACTTTGGTAATAAAAAAAAATTATAAAGAACAGTACATGTATTTCGTTTTAACAAATACTTAATATATTTTGAAAATTAGAGAACATCTAAAAGCACTCAAATTTAGATATTCTTTGACTCGAGTGAATAATCATTTATCAAAATTCAAATTCACTACATTGTAAAAATGAAGTTTTTTGAACAAACAAGCAAGAACTTTATTTTCAAAATTGAAACTTTTTTATTTGGAAAATTCAAGTATGAACTCTTTCAATGATTTACAAAATTCATGTTTCTTTCATAAAATATTCATTTTTTGGATTGTAGATATTATAGGTACTTTGAGTGATAATTGTTAATTTTTGATTAAGATGCAATTTGAAAATGCTATAAGCAATTGATAAATAAACATGTTGGTGTATCATCTTATTCTATATGACATTTTATGACGTAATAGGCAAAGCTAAACAATGAAAATATGCTCATAAATCAATTAAATTGACCAAAATCACGAATATAAACAAATGTGTAACTTTTTCGTTACTGATTACATATACTATCAAGACTGTTAATATTTTGAAAAAAGATGAAAAAAATTAATATTTCAATCATAATCATTTTTCTTTTTGTACTCGCTTTGAGCGAGAGTCAATCCGCATGGAAGCAAAATACAAATATGCCAAATGCGTATATAGGCAAAACTTATCTTGATGTATATTTTTTGCCGACTAATCGGCAATTGGGGTGGATTTGCGGTTTTGAAGGCAGAGTACTTAGAACGACTGATGGTGGTCAATCATGGCTTGGTGTAAAATTGGAACCGTCAGAAGGAGTACAGATTCAATTGGAGAGTATTCATTTCATCAATGAAAAAGTCGGCTTTACATCAGGACCTGAATATGCCGGTGCCGGGAATAGCCGTTCATATCTATTCAAAACTACTGACGGTGGAGTAACTTGGTCAACAATAACTCCTCAGGGAGCTACAAATCTTTGGGGTACTTACTTTATTGACGAGAATATTGGCTATATTGTCGGTGGCGGTTGTACTGACCCACAAATGTTTTGGAAAACGACGAACGGTGGCACCTCTTGGACTTTTGTCAGATATTTTGAATTAGAATCAAAATTGTCCGATGTTATCGTCTATCCCGATGGTACAGGATTCGGAGCCGGTAGCGGTGCTTTGTGGTTTACTCTTGATACGGGGAATACTTGGAGCATCCTTTCTCGTACAGGTAATTTTGATTGGCACGAAGAAATAACCCATATTGGTCAAACACACTTCCTACCTTATTCCGGTGGTTGCGACGGTACAAACGATATAAGCTACGGTGGCGTGGCATATACTATTGACGGCGGTAATTCATGGAAACGTTATTCTACGCAAGAACCAATGTACGGAACTTTTCTTCATGACGAAAAAAGAGGATGGGCTGCAGGATTTAACAGAGCTGTCATATATACAGATGATGCAGGGGAATCTTGGGTTTATGACAATTGTGGGGTTCCTCTTGGAGTCAATCTTGACGATATTTGGTTTATTGACGATACTACCGGATGGGTAGTTGGCGATGGTGTTTATGAGTATTTCGTACCTCAATTCCCAAAACCACTTATCACTGCTCTTACTGATACAATAATTTGCAAAGGGCAAGCAGCTATACTTACATTGGATGAAGAATACGATAATATTCTATGGTCAACAGGTGAGCGTAGCAAAACAATTTATGTTACTGAGGAAGGTGAATATTCAGCTTCGATATACATTGACTCTATTTGTTACAAAGGTTTCACGAATACAATCAAAGTCACTCATTTCCCCAAAACTGATTTTGCTCTTTCAATTGTAGGAAATAAAATCCCCTGCGAAGGTGAGCAAGTCGAAATCTCTGTTTCCGGCATATTGAAAAATTATCGTTGGGATGACGGTACTAGTAAGCCGACTTTGACAGTAAAAAGCTCAGGTACATACTATGTCACTGTTGTGGATTCAAATGATTGTGTTTATTCAGATTCCATACAGATTCAATTCAATCCAATTCCTTCACCTGAAATAAAATTGAGCAGAACAAGAAATATCTGCGTCGGAGATACTATATCATTATTCGCAAGTGATGGTCATTCTGATTATTTTTGGTTCAAAGATGACGAGACTGAGCATTTCTCCCGCGAAAAAACTGTTATAGTTTCCGAAAGTGGTGTTTATTATGTTGTAGTGACAAATGAATTTGGTTGTACCGGAATTTCCAACAAAATTGATGTCTTGTTCAGAGATGAAACCGATGCTTTTTCATTTTCATTCGAATTGGCTGAAGAATTCGAAATTGATACTACTCACTACAAAACTGTTAGATGCGGAAATTTAGAAATAACAAATCTTTTAGATGAGAGTGTTGTACTCAAGGATTTGTATTTCTTTCGCAATATTGCATTTTCATCACCACTAAAGCAATTCCCACTCACAATAGGTGCAAATTCTACAGTACAAGTCAAAGTTTGTTTCTCCCCATTAGAACTTGGATTTGACAGAGATACAATATTGATAGTTGATAATTGTACGGACCGAAAAATTAATTTAGTATCTTATGGCACTTTGTCCGGAGCTTCGAGCAATTCAAGATGCGATGTACCACTGTATTTCACACCTTTGGAACTTGGGGACAAGTATCTGTATATTAGTGATGCTTATCCCAACCCCGCATCAGGCATGGTATCGCTCGACTATCAATTCGAGGATGATGATTCAAAATCTACGATTCAAGCCACTCTTACAGACAGGTACGGAAATGAATTGGCGAGCGGAAATGTTGATGTAGAATTTGATGTCACCGACGATGAAGGGCATTTCTCCTTAGGCAAAATCAAATTCGATACATCACATCTGAACACGGGTTTTTACTTTATAAAAATTATTTCAAATTCTCATATTGAATTACGAAAAGTCATAATCAACAAATAATCCTTATTTTTGCCTCATTAGAGAGAGCAATGAATTGATAAAGAAGATTTGTTTTATAGGATTATTCGATGCCAAAACTGACGGGCGTTCGCTAAATATGGCGCAATCGCTTGCTCGATTGGGGCATGAAGTAACTATTGTTAATACAGGCGATACTACCACGAGTAAAATTATTCGTGAAAGTGGGCATAATTGTATTAACATAGCCGTAGATTTACGTCCAAAATTACGCTACATTTGGCTTGAGTATCAACGAGAAGTAATTAGCAAACTCCAAAAACTGAAATTTGATGTCATCCTTGCATGCGATGTTTATTCGCTCGGAGCTGCTTCAAAACTTACAAAAAAGATGAAATCAATGCTTGTGTATGATTCGCGTGAGATTTACTCTGCATTGGGGAGTTTGCACGGCAAGGAATTTCAGCAATATTTCATAACATTGAATGAAAAAATGAATCTCAAGCGAGTTAACAAAATAATCGTTTCGGGTGATTTAGATTCAGTTTATCTCAAAAAAAATCTTACTTCGAAAGTCCCTTATTATACAGTTATGAATTTGCCCTATTCTCGCCCAAAAGTTGAAAGTAATATCATTCGTGAAAAATTCAACATACCCTCGAATACAAAAGTAATATTGTATCAAGGGATGATAATGAAAGGTCGCGGACTGATAAACGCTATAATTGCAGTTGCTAAAATTGAGAATGCAGTACTGTGCATTATGGGAGTTGGGAGCTATCGTCACGAAATTCAAAAATTTATCGAAAAAAATAATTACAGCGATATAGCTTTTATAGCCGACCCGGTCCCATATGTTGAATTGCACGATTGGACATGCTCTGCTGATACCGGAATACTACTATTCGAGCCTGTCAGCAAATCATATCAATTGGCTTTACCGAATAAGCTTTTCGAGTATTGCATGGCAGGAATACCATCTGTCGCTACAGATTTGCCGGCAATAAGACAAATTACCGAAAAAGATAAGATATCGCTCTTAGTGGGTAAAGAATTAGAAATTACCGAAATAGCAAAAGCAATCCAAAAAACTTTCGAACCTGAATTCCGTAATGAATTCAATTCCAATTCTTCAAAATATTCATCCAAATATTGTTACGAAACTCAATATGGTACAATTAATGAAATATTCGAAATATGATACATTTTTTGATTTTGCTCCAACAAGTTATTGCATCTTCTACCCATATAGTGGCTAAAGGGCTTACTTTTGGTGTTGTTCCGTCAGTAGTTTTGTTCTATCGAGCAGCAATTTCTTGCCTCGTCTATATTGTTTGGATGTCATTCAAACGAAAGGAAATCAGGAAAATTGACCGCAAGGACATTAAATATATAATCATGCTGGGCATTATAAACATTCCTCTGAATCAATTCCTGTTTCTCAATGCCATAAGTATGACTACTGCTCCAAACGTATCGCTTGCATATGCACTAACACCTGCTTTTGTGTTCGTGATAGCAGTTGTGTTTCTTGGCGAGAGAATGAATATGTTGAAGACTACCGGTATAGTCCTTGCCATTATAGGAGCGGTAATATTACTATCTGAAAAAGGATTCAATTTCACTTCTGAAGGTTTCAAAGGAGATTTGCTGGCATTATCGGCAAGTTTTGCATGGGCATTATATACAATCTTAGGGAAAAAAATCACTCGCAAATATGGCGCTATATACGCTACCACTCTTTCGATGGTAACAGGATTTATCTTTTACGTTCCGATTTTCTTCCTCTTGCCGGGAGAGAATAATTTAACCGCTGACCTTACAGAAATGAATTTATTAGGTTTTCTGTATTTGGGTGCTGTCACTTCAGGAATCGGATATGCAATTTGGTATTACGCATTGACTAAAATTGATGCATCCAAACTCGCAGTTTTTAATAATTTACAGCCCGTTCTGACTGCAGCTATGGCATTTTTTATTTTCGATACTCCGATTACACTTTATTTCATCAGTGGTGCAGTGACAGTTATTACAGGAGTTGTTTTAACCCAAAAGGGATAGCTTTCGGTAAATTAATAATAATGGACGTTATTTAGCGTCTTGAACTTTTTTTTGGTGTTAGTGGAAATTTATGACAAATAAAAGCTCCTATAGCTACGATGAATTAATCAAATCTGCCAACGGCGAACTGTTTGGCAAGAATTTCGGTAAATTACCATTACCAAATATGTTGATGATGGATAGAATCACTCACATATCCAATACTGGTGGCAAATATGGCAAAGGCGAAGTTGTTGCCGAGCTTGATATCAAGGATGATCTATGGTTTTTCGGTTGCCATTTCAAAGATGACGCCGTTATGCCGGGTTCGCTCGGATTGGATGCACTATTCCAATTGACAGGGTTTTATCTTACTCACATGGGTTTCGAAGGCACAGGTCGCGCCTTGGGCTGTGACGCAGTACGCTTTTTCGGTCAAGTTCTGCCTGAAAATAAACTCGTTACTTACGTAATAGATGTCAAAAGAATTATAAATCTGAAACTTACGATGGTTATTGCCGATGGCAGAGTTATCGTTGACGGCGAAGAAATTTATACTTGCGACTCTATCAGAGTTGGTCTATTCGAAAAGGACTCTCAACCAAGTGATTAATAAATCAGATTTGACTGACGAGATTGTTCGTGTCTTTAGTGAAGAAATCAAATCACTTCAAGATGCATTAGAAAAAATTGACGAAAACTACTCGGAAGCAGTTGAACTGATTTCAAATTCTCACAAAGTAGTTCTTTCAGGTGTTGGCAAATCAGGTTTGATTGCCCGAAAAATTGGTGCAACACTATCCAGCATAGGTGTATCATCTACATTTCTGCATCCCGTTGAAGCACTTCACGGAGACATCGGTTTAGTCCAGAAAGATGATGTCGCTATTTTGCTTTCCAAAAGCGGTAGCACAGAAGAAATTGTAAGATTAGTGCCATATCTGAAAATGCGGCAATGCAAAATCATCTCCATTGTCGGAAATATGAATTCTTTTCTTGCTCGAATTTCGGATATTGTTTTAGATGGCTCGGTCGAAAAGGAAGCCTGTCCTTTCAATTTAGCACCAACCTCGAGTTCTACTCTTGCAATGGTAATAGGTGACGCATTGGCTATGGCTGTAATGAAAAGCCGTCATACGAGCTTAGAGGATTTTTCCAGACTTCACCCTTTGGGGCAAATCGGGAGAAATATCACAGTAAAAGTTGCTGATGTAATGCATACTGATAATAATATTCCCGTCATCAATCCTAAAGCATCGTTTAGAGATGCTCTAATCGAAATCTCGAACAAAAAACTTGGTTGTGTTTGTGTAGTGGATAACGAAAATAAATTGCTTGGAATCATTACTGATGGCGACGTAAGGAGAATTTTGCACAAAAATGAAAATTTACAAGGATTGATTACCGAATCTGTGATGACTAAAAATCCTATCAGCATTAACCCCGAAGCTTATTTGCATGAAGCCTTGGCAGTAATGGAAAACAGAAATAGTGAGATTAATGTGTTGCCTGTTCTAACGTATTCAGGTGAGGTGTTGGGAATAATAAGATTGCATGATATAATAAAAGGTGCTGGCTGATTACTGAGGTGATTCGTTACCCTCTTCTCTATTAAAAATATTCTTATCCGTATTAATTTTTGACTCCTCAATCAATCTCGGCTTTTTCTCTATAGTATCGGGAGCCTTCTTCCGCACTGCTTTCCTTGTCAAAGTTGTATCTTTAAATTCCATTGGATTGATAATTTCAGACATTGTAATTTTAATATTTTTGACAACTGTACCCGGTTTGCCAAAAGAAGGTAACAACTGGTTATTTCTGTAGAATTGAATTGCTCCGGCATTACCTTGGTCGAGAATGAAATACTTAGATGCAGCCCAACTCTCTTCGTTTCCGGGACGCATCAAAATTTCGATGATTTGTTTCCCGTCAATCAAAAGTCTTATCCATGCCGAATCTTTCGCTTTAGCGGTTAATACTAATGAATCTGCTTTATCGAAATAGGAGAACAAACTACTTGGCTTTTCATCGGATACTACTGCCGTATCAGCGTTTTGCAAGAAATCTGTATTGCTTCGACTAACGCCATTACCGTATAATGATGTGATTGTGAAATAAATCGCTGCGATGACAATAATCGCTAAAATTGAAATCAGGGCATAGTTATAAATTATTTTCTTATCACGTCGTTTGATATTCTTCTTCTTAAAAATCTCTGCAAAGTCTGCCACGTCTTTACTAACGTGTGGTTTTGGTGTTGGAGCAACGAATTCTTTTCCTTTAATTTCCGGAGTTTGAGTTTTGGGTGTCTCATGCTTTGGTGTTGATTTTGATTCTTTCACGACTTCAGCAGTGCTTATATCAATTTTGAGAGTAGTGGCAAGGGTTTTGAGAAAGGAATTCATATATACTTCAGGCATAACAGAATAATTTTCAGCTTCGATAGCTTCTATTATATGAGTACGAATTTTAGTTCGTTCACTAAGGTCTTTGATGCTTAAATTCTGTTTACGTCTCGCATCCGATATTTGTTTACCAATGTTTCTCATCTATCCAATTTTAAAAGACTCTCAAATTTTTCATACTACAACTTATCAATATATTAAAATATTTTTAATTTCCAAAACAAATTGAACAAAATTAACATTTTCAGCTCAATTCTAATTCATATATTTGTATATAAATAAAAATACTTTATGAAAATATCAAATATCATACCATAAATTAAAATATGAACACAATACGATGTCATTTTGCAATCACATTATTGTTAATCTATCTTATTTGTTTCACAAATATTTACGCACAAACCGATTCGACGGATGTTTCTGCCGATTCAACATACAAAGACTCGCTACAAGTTGAATCAAGAGACCCTTACGCTAATCTACCGAGAATAAATATCAAAGACTTCACTATTGCTGATAACCCGAGATACACATTCACAGGCGAACTTCCCTTTCTCGAAACAAATGTCAGGCCTGTTAGAGCGGCGATTGCCGGCAGTGTGGTGGGCACATTTTATGTTACTCAACATATCATTCAAGTCAACACTATCTGGTCTGAAACAGGCGAGTTCAGATTCATCGAAGATTCTGACTATGCACTTTATAGCGACAAAATCGGTCACTTTTACGGAACTTATCTTGCCTCATCATTATACACAGAATTGTTTTTATGGTCAGGATTCAGCTATGATGCTTCAGTTTTGTTTGGTTCCTTAATGGGACTTGCATATACGACTTATGTTGAAGTAATGGATGGTTTTGCCGCAGGTTGGGGATTTAGCCCTTCGGATTTTTATTCTGATGTCGGTGGTGTAGCTTTCCACTTATTGCAACATTATGTACCCTTTTTCCAAAATTTTACTCCAAAATTTATTTACGTTCCTGCTGATTGGCACGGAGAGCGAAAAAGGCAGCCTTCGACAATGTTTATTGACGATTACAGTTCACACGCTTTTTTTTTGTCGGTCAATGTCGAGAATATTTTACCAAAGGATATGAAAGACTATTGGCCCGATTGGTTACAACTTAGCGTGGGATATACAGCTCGAAATCTTTGTGCACCAATTGATTTCGGTTGCGACTATGATGATGTTAATTATTACAATCCATGGTTGGCAGGAAGCCCGCGTTACATTATTGCACTTGATTATGATTTCGTTAAACTTTTGCCCGATGGTCCACCTCTTTGGAATTGGTTCAAACAAGCGCTTAATCATATCAAATTCCCTGCTCCGGCTATTGAAGTTGGTAACGGTACAAGATTTATGCTTCTTTATCCGTTTTTGAACCTAAATTAAGCCCTTAGCATACTTTTTTGTATCTTTGTATCTGTAAAAAAATGAAAATTTCTTGTTTAAAATGGGTTTGGTTTGGCTGAGATAAAAATTAAAAATAAATACGAGAAACCAACGGAAGCAAACGTTAATAATATAGATTTCAAAAGTGTCAGAATTACAATGAGTGTAGTTATTCCGGTATTGCAGGAAGAGAAAATACTCGAAAAACACCTGAAAATTTTGAAAGAATTTCAGAATAAATTCAAATTTGAAATTATTGTCTCCGATGGAGGTTCAACTGACGAAACTGTTGCAATCGCTCGAAAGTTTGCCGATAAAGTTGTTATTCACTCCGAGGAGAAAAGGCAAACAATCGCCGAAGGAAGGAATATGGGAGCTAAACAGGCAAATTCAGGTATCCTTGTATTTTTGAATGGTGATTCAATTCCCGTCGATTGCGAAACATTTTTTAGTACAATCATAGATTTCGCAAATAAACGTGGTAAATATGCCAGGTATGGTGCTTTAGCTTGTAAAGTAAGTTCATTTCCCGAAGAAGAATTATTGAAAGATAGAATTTTTTATGCCATCCACAACAATTATGTTTGGTTTCTAAATATTATTGGACTTGGGATGGGGCGTGGTGAATGCCAAGTTATTAGAAAAGAAGTCTTTGAAGCTGTGGGCGGGTTTAACGATAAAATTATAGCTGGTGAGGATTTTGATTTATTCCATCGTATAACTAAAATCGCAAAAATCAAATATGACCCAAAAATCAGTGTGCACGAATCGCCACGACGGTTCAGAAAATACGGCTATATCCGCACTATTGCTATTTGGCTCATCAACTCTTTGAGCGTATGGTGGTTTGGCAAATCATTTTCGAGTGAATGGGAAGCTGTCAGATAGAATAATATTTTTCATTCTTTACAATTCGTTTCTTAAATTTATATTATTGAAATTTACACTATTCGAATCAAATTATGAAAAAAGGTTTAGGTTTCTGCCTTGGCGCCTCTTCAGTATCTCTTGCCATTGTTGAGAATCATGGCAACGGGTTTGAAGTCGTGTATTCATCTTCTGTTTTCCATCAAGGCGACCCGAAAATTGTTTTCACACAGTTGCTCGAAAAATATTACCAAAGCGATATAAGTGTTGTTGTTACCGGACGAAAATTTCGTTCTTTAGTAGCATTGGAAAATATTTCCGAACCTGAAGCTACCGAAACTGCATTCCTGGAGTTAATCTCTGATAACCACGATTTTACCGGAATCGCATCGCTCGGTGGCGAGACTTTTTTGGCTTATACACTCGATAACGAATGTAGAATCAATAATGTAGTAGCGAAAAATCAGTGCGCCTCCGGCACAGGTGAATTCTTCCTCCAACAAATCAAACGAATGGATTTGACAGTCGAAGAAACAATCGAAATCGCCAAAGATGCCAATCCATACAAAGTTTCGGGGCGTTGCTCTGTTTTCTGCAAATCCGATTGCACTCATGCCCTGAACAAAGGTACCCCAAAATCTGAAGTTGCAGCCGGTTTGGCATATATGATTTCCGAAAAAATTGACGAGTTATTGAATAAAGTTCCTAAAGGAAAAATCCTGATTCTTGGTGGAGTAACTCGCAACTCAGTTGTAATGAATTTTGTCAAAGCATCTCATCCGAATATTTTTATCCCTGAAAATGCCGATTCATTCGAAGCAATTGGTGCTGCAATTTATGGAATCAAAAAAGACATCAAACCATTAAGTTCGCTTGAAAATATCATAATCGAGAAAAGTTCTTCTTTCTCATATCATCGAGCTCTTCAAAATTTCGCCCATAAAGTTACATTCAAGCCATCGAAACGTTCAAACGCGATTTCCGGGCAACGCTGCATCTTAGGCTTGGATGTTGGCTCCACGACTACCAAAGCAGTTGTCATTTCCGAAGATGGAGCCGAAATTCTCGCAGATGTTTATCTATACACAAATGGCAATCCTATTGCCGCTTCGCGAGAATGTTACGCTCGTTTGATGCAACAATTGCCTAACAATATTAATATTATCGGTATCGGGACAACCGGCTCGGGCAGGCAAATTTCGGGCATTCATGCTCTGACAGAAGGAGTGGTAAACGAAATTGTAGCTCATGCCACTGCTGCCGTATTTTTCGATGACGAAGTTGATACTCTCTTCGAAATTGGCGGTCAAGATGCAAAATACACATATATTGTGAACAAAGTCCCTGCCGATTATGCCATGAACGAGGCTTGTTCCGCCGGTACAGGTTCGTTCATTGAGGAATCAGCTTACGAAACCTTGGGCATAAAAGTCACCGAAATCGAATCAATTGCCTTGAATGGTATGAAACCGCCAAATTTCAGCGACCAATGCGCTGCATTCATAAGTTCGGATATTAAAACAGCTTTGCAGGAAGGCATCAGCAAAGATGATATTGTGGCAGGTTTGGTCTATTCGATTTGCTTGAATTATGTTAATCGAGTCAAGGGCAACCGCACAATTGGCAAAAAAATATTCATGCAAGGTGGTGTATGCTATAATAAGGCGATTCCAATTGCTATGGCTGCTTTGACAGGTGCCGATATAATCGTTCCGCCCGACCCGGGCTTGATGGGTGCTTTCGGTGTAGCACTTGTTGTGAGAGAAAGGCTTGCTCTCGGTCTGATGGAGGAAGAGGATTTTGATTTACAGTCTCTTGCAGGCAGGGAAGTGACATACCGCAAACCATTTATTTGTTACGGTGGTAAAGAAAAGTGCGATAGACGTTGCTCGGTAAATATCATCGAGATTGAAGGGAAGAAACTTCCCTTTGGTGGTGCTTGCAATAAGTATTATAATCTAAAGGGCGAACAAAGCTTCGATTACGACAAATATGACTATGTCAAAAGACGCCATTTGTTAACTTTCGATATATTTGCTCCTGAACGTCCGCTTGGTGATAATCCCAAACGCGTCGGGCTGAATGCGTCTTTCCATACTTTCACTTTGTATCCGCTATTTTATAATTTTTTCAATTTATTGGGATTTGAAGTTGTAATGCCCGATGAGATTGATAGTGAAGGCATTGAGCGGGAAAATACATCATTTTGCTATCCGGCACAGCTCTCATTGGGATTATTCAAAAATTTGATTGACAAAGCCCCTGATTTTTATTTCGTGCCTACAATTCTTGAAATGCTTGTTGACGACAGCGAATACCAACGGTTAGATTTCAATTGTACTTGCGTTTTTGTTAGCGGCGAGGCAATGTATTTGAAGCAAGCATATAAGGATTTGATTTCCGACAAAAGAATCTTATCGCCAAATCTAAATTTTGGGAACGGTTATCTCAAGGAGTTAAACAATTTCATCCAAATCGGTCTGGACTTGGGCGTAAGTGCAAAAGCCGCCGAAAAAGCGTATTTAGATGCTATCGAAATGCAAAATAGTTATCAAAATGAGCTTTTGAATTTGGGAAATGAAGCTCTCGAAGAGATTTATTCCAAGCCCGACAACTTAGCAATTGTCTTGGTCGGACGCCCATATAATGCGTTTACCGACATTGCAAACAAAGGCATTCCTCGCAAATTTGCTTCACGAGGAATTTATGTTTTGCCGAATGATATTTTCGATTTGCACGATGACAAAGTGGACGACCATATGTATTGGGAAGGTGGCAAGAAAATCCTCAAATCTGCAAAATTTATCAAGCGTGATGACAGGTTGTTCGCAACATATATTTCTAATTTTTCCTGCGGACCTGACTCGATGATTTTGTCATCATTCCGTGAAATCATGGGCACAAAACCTTCCCTGACCTTAGAACTCGACGGTCATACCGCAGATGCCGGAATAAATACAAGAATTGACGCTGCAATTGACGTGATTAAAAATTATATTAAATTAAAATCCAACATTAAAGACCCTGATAATAGTGACTTCAAATCAGCAGATGTAGAATTCGGCAAAGAAGGGAATTATTATATTACTTCCGAAGGCGAACGAATCCCGATGAGTGACCCGAGAGTGAAAATTCTGATTCCTTCAATGGGCGATTTGAACTCTGAGATGTTTGCTGCTGCTTTCAGAAGTTTAGGCTTCAATGCTCATGCATTGCCACCCTCAAATCCTGAAATAATCAAATACGGCAAAGCTGTTTCAAGCGGTAAAGAGTGTTTACCATTGATAATTTTAGCCGGCTCGCTCTCTGATTATATTGAGAACCAAAAGAAGGAAGAATACGTCGCATTTTTCACTGTAGAGGGTGCCGGAAATTGCAGATTGGGACAATATCCCGTATTTTTGAGACAGTTGATTAAATCAAAAAAATGGCGAAACGTGACCCAAATCACTTTAATGAATGAAGACGGTTTCGCCGGTTTCGGTTCAAAATTCGCGATGAGAGCCATTCAAGCTATTATGATAGGCGATGTATTGGACGATGTCCGCTCGGCAATTATGGCTTATGCTAAAAATCCGGAACTTGGTGTAGAAATTTTCGATAGCGAATTCAAAATTGTCAGCGAAGGATTTGAACGAAATCCCGATAATATCTACAATTTGTTAGAGCATTTCTCAGAAGAAATTGCCGAAAAAGTACCCGTTGAGACACCTATTGAAAAAGCAAGATACGTAGCTTTGCTTGGAGAAATTTATGTTCGTCGAGACTTATTTTCGCATAAATATTTGAATGAAATTTTTGCAAAAAAGGGATTTGTACTCAAAATCGGCTATATCAGCGAATGGATTTACTACGTTGATTATTTGCTGAAAATCGGATTGCTTGAGCCGGAAAACTCACTCAGGAAAAAATTGGAACGCGAGATTCGGCATTATTTTATGCGTTCGGCTGAGAAAAAAATCAAAAAAGCATTATCTAAATCGGGCTATTACAAATATTCATTGACCGAAATAAAGCCACTGCTCGAACATAGCAAGCATATTATTCCATTGGATTTCAAAGGAGAACCCGGATTGACTTTGGGCATTTCGATGTTCGAAACATTAGAAAAATACTGTGGAATCATCAATCTCGGACCTTTTGGCTGTATGCCGACTCGATTTACTGAAGCAGTTTCAATTCCCGAAATGACCGTAGAGAGAAAAATAGCCATCAGACAAGAATTAGAACCCGGCTTTAAGTTGTCGAGCCTCTTCAACGGAAAAATGTCTATTCCATTTCTGACAATAGAGGTGGACGGAAACGTCTTTCCTCAAGTTATTGAAGCAAGATTGGAAGCATTCACTTTACAAGCAGAGCGAACTGCCCAAATAATGGAGACTGCTAAAAATGGGAATAAATCATGAGCGATTGCATCAGAGCTACATATAAGATTCACGGACATGTCCAAGGTGTTGGATTTCGTTATTATGTCCAACGGAAAGCCATCGAAATGGGTTTGAAAGGTTATGTGAAAAATTTGTACGACGGCACAGTCGAATGCGTGGTCGAATCTGATTTATATACAACCGAGCTTTTCAAAAGCATTCTAAAAAAAGGAAGCTCGCGCTCGCACGTGACAAATATCGAAATAATACTCTCGGAGTGTAAGAATAATCACAATTCATTCGAGATAATTTGAAAAAACTGATTCATATTAATTTTCTTCGTCTATGCTTACTTTCCGTATTCGGATTTGTATGTTCAGCTGAAATGCTTGCCCAAAACAAACAAACATACCGTTTACCATCACAAGATGAATTATACCCCAAAATCACATTAGTATTGAGTGGTGGAGGCGCCAGAGGCATCAGCCAAATTGGCGTACTGAAAGCCCTCGAAAAGAATAATATCAAAATTCATTCAATTACCGGAACAAGTATAGGAGCAATAATTGGCGGACTTTATGCAACAGGTAATAATGCTGATGAGTTGATGAATTTGATTGTTGATTATGATTGGAATCGTATTGTAGCACTCAATGAATTCGGTAATCGTAGCGATTTGTTCTTCGACCAAAAAGAGCTATACGACCGCAAATTAGTTACAATGAAGTTTAATAATTTTCAATTTACGCCACCACAAGCAATAAGTACTGGTTCGGGCTTCGATTCTTTCATCCAAAGTATGATTTGGAGCTCACCTTATATGCCGACAACAAATTTTGATTCATTAAAGTATCCTCTGAGAATAATTGCCACCGATTTGGTTCAAGGCAAGTCGGTATCTTTGAAAAGTGGCAATTTAGCCAGAACCATCAAAGCGAGCGCCACTATTCCGCTTCGTTTCCCAACAGTCAGGATTGATTCGATGATTTTGGTTGATGGTGGTATCTTGGCAAATATTCCTGTCAAATCTGCATTTGAATTTAATCCAGATATTATTATAGCCGTTAATTCATCTTCTCCGCTTTTGGAGAGATTCGATTTAGTCAATCCTTGGAATATTGCTGACCAAGCAATATCTACTGCTATGAAAAAAATATCCGATGACGAAATGTTGCTCGCAGACTTTATTATAAGTCCTAACCTTGGCAACAAAAAGAATATAGACTTTACTGATTTGGAATTTACTGCAGAACTTGGCTATGACGTTGCAATGGATTCTATCAAAAGCATTATCAATAAAATAGAACTTATTAAAAAAGCAAAATTAGATAGTCTTTCAAATTTTTTATTTGGTAATATTACTGAAGCAAAGTTAAGTGTAAAAGGCTTCGATTCTATGGATTCGCAATTATTACTTAGTAATAATGATGACCAATTACAAAATTTACGTGACGCATTGCTCGTAATTTATAATCAGGATTCATTCGCTAAATATAAATCTATTGATATCGAAATCAATGCTGATGAAATCGAAATCATTGCAGAAAAATTCATTGAAATCCAGACAATCCAAGTTAAAGTTAATCCCGGTTATGAATCAATAGCCGACTCTTTGTCCATTATTTTAGGCGAACAATTCATAGGGCAAAGATTTGATAATGAAGTGCAACATCAGATTTTTGAGAACGCTTCAGAACTTTTGACTCAACACAATTTCCCTCTATCCAAAATCACAAGTATTTCTATACTTAATGACATTTTGATGCTTGAATGTAATCTTGGAATAGTTTACGAAATTGGTATTACTGGGAATCATCAAACAGCTTCATACCTGATTGATAGAGACCTAAACTTTGCAAAAGGTGAACTTATTAGTCCTGAAAAAATAATAGAATCTAGAGAAAATCTCATATCTACAAATCTTTTTGATGATGTTGATATCTATCCGTTCATAGATAAATTTGGGAATATGGTAATACGAGTCCATGTCCGTGAAAGCGGCACCCAAACTATTAGCATAGGAGCTAGAGTGGATAACGAACGAAATGCCCAAGTTGGACTAGATTTGATTCAAGATAATATTATGAACACAGGGTCGCGATTTTTGTTCAGATTTGCGGTTGCAAATTCATTCCTTCTTTCAGAATTATCACTCACGAATCCTCGTTTTTTTAGGACTAACCTAACGACATCTTTTCTTGCATTTTACAATAGAACCGATAGGAATAGCTTCACACCTGAAGTGCCTAATCAACCAAATAGGTTCTCTAATCTCAAGACTCGAGATATGAGAGAGGAAGACTACGGATTAACTGCATTAGTTGGTATGCAGCTCGAAAGGCAAGGGCGACTTTATGTTCAACTTCGATATGAAAAACAACGCTATTACAAAATGTCAAATGTCATTCCTGATTTTTATACTGTTTCGACTATTAAATTCGGTACTGTCTTCGACAATCGCAAATCATTAGATTTCCCTAAAGATGGTAGAGTAATTGATGTATCTCTTGAGACAAATTTATTGCCTGTTACCAAAGCAGTGGCTTTTTCTAAAGCCTTATTCAGCTACTCTTCGAATAGGTCAATAGCAGACCATACCTTGAATACGACTCTGACTTTCGGTGTTGCAGACGTTACAGTCCCTTATCCCGAGTTTTATTCTCTCGGTGGCGAAGATTCATTTTTTGGGATGTTTGAAGATGAAGAACGCGGACGACAACTTTTTCGAGGTTCTGTCGGATACCGCTACTTATTGCCATTTCAAATCTTTTTCGATACTTATTTTAGCGTTCGATATGATTTTGGCTCAACATGGCTTATACCCGACGATATAAAATTCAGTACATTCAAACACGGCATTGGTAGTACTGTTGCATTAGATTCTCCTCTTGGTCCACTTAAGTTTAGCATAGGCAACAGCTTCTATTTCCGGAAGTCTCCCGATAGAGTAATTTGGGGCGAGACTCATGTTTATTTCAGTCTTGGAATGAGAGTAATCTAATGAGTATAGTTACTATCTTCGGAAGCGGGAATTTGAAATTTGATGACAAAAACTATCTTTATGCTACAGAACTTGGAAATGCTTTAGCTGAAAGTGGTTTTGATATTGCTACAGGCGGGTATAGCGGTATCATGGAGGCAGTTCTAAAAGGAGCATCAGCATCTAATACACGACGTATCGGAGTGTTAACATATGATTTTAAAGATAAACATCCAAACCCGTTTGTCACCGAAATCATTAAAACAAAAGACTATTTAGAACGTTTGAAAAGATTAGTAGAGATTGGCTCTGTGTATATTGTATTTGACGGAACATGGGGTACTATGCTCGAAATTGCTACTGTCATAGCTTTGACTGAGAGGCAATTATTGCAAAAAAAACCGTTCATTTGCGTCGGTAATAAATGGCAATCTATTATTGATGGTATAGATGATGGCAATGAGTTGTTATTTACAAATATAATCTACGAAAATAAGGTTGAAAACATAATTTCAATATTAGAAGAACATGTGGCAAATAATAAATAGAATTTCAAAATTGGTTCAATCAAATAGCATCAGGAGTAACGATGCTTATCAAGTGCTCAATCAAGAAGATGAGGAATTGAAGCGGATTATTGATGAACTGAATAATAAGAAGGAATCATCGGAAAAAAAGAGTGAGAATATTCCAAATAACCATAAAATCAACGATGATTTAAAAAAAGCTTTTACCGAACTTGGTGTATCTCCAAATGCCGATTCTGCAACTATTAAATCCGCATATCGTGCCAAGATGAAAGAATTTCACCCCGACCGATTCGTGAAATTGAGTCAAGACTTGCAGGAGAAATCCAGAAAAAAATCGCAAGAATTGAATTCAGCCTATGAAACTTTGGAAAAAGCGGGATATGTAAAATGAAAATAGATTTTAAAGAAATAGCTTTGATATTGATTGTAGCTATTGTTATTGCATTTGCTTATAACCTATCTAAACCTAAACCGATACCTCTAATTTGGGAACCGAAAGAGATTAAAGTTTTGAGCGACGAAGACGTATTCGGCAATATGGAACAATCAAAAGAACAAATCGACAATGATTTGACTGACGCCTCAATCACTGAGCCCGAGACTTTTCAACCAAATGAAGAAAAATTAGTTGATGACAAAATAGCTGAAAAGAAAATTGAAGTTGCTGAATCAAAAAAAGCAGTCGTTGAAAGGGAAAAGAAAAAAGAACCTGATTCGGAATTGCCAACCAATACAGAATTTACCGTATCATATGAGCAGATGAAAAAAATCATCAGTAATCCTGATTTCATAATTATTGATGCAAGAAATCCTGAGTTATACGAAAAAAGTAAAATCGGTAAGGCTATAAATATATTTCCTTATGATGAAGAAGCAGTTTTTATGCCCAAAATTCTTGATTTACCAACCGACAAGCGGATTGTAATTTATTGTGATGGTGGAAATTGCGATGCAAGCCATAAATTAGCCGAAGCAATCAAATCTTTTGGATATAAAAAAGTTTTTATATATACCGGTGGATGGGATGATTGGACAAAACATCAGGGACTGAAATAACTCATGGATAGCTACTACAACGAAGGTACTTTAGTTAACGAGATAAAAAAAACATTCTCAATTATCGGGAATTCATTCGAAATTGATAATGCCGTCAGATTGCTTATTCAAGCAGCCCCTACCGATTTGAGCTTATTAATAACCGGCGAAACAGGCACAGGAAAAGAAGTCTTCGCCAACGCCGCTCATGGTTTATCAAAACGAAAAGGCAAAGCATTTGTGAGCGTTAATTGTGCTGCAATTCCCGAAACTTTGCTCGAATCCGAACTTTTTGGGCACGAACGAGGAGCATTTACCGGAGCTGTTGACCAACGAATAGGTTTTTTTGAAACTGCCAACAAAGGGACAGTTTTTCTTGATGAAATTGGCGATATGCCTATTGGTACTCAATCGAAATTATTGAGAGTACTCGAATCAGGCGAATTTACTCGTCTTGGTTCTTCGCAAACCAAAAAAGTAGATGTCAGAATTATAGGAGCCACAAATAAAGATTTGAACAAGGCTTCCGCCGAAGGAAAATTCCGCTCCGATTTATTTTATCGTCTCAATACCGTACACATAGTTTTGCCACCTTTGAGAAATCATGCTCAAGATATTCCGCTTTTGGTAGAGCATTTTGCTCGCAAAACTTGCCAAAAATTGAATCTCCCCTATCAAGGATTTTCAGATGATGCGATGAGTGTTTTGAAAAGTCTTCCGTGGCCCGGTAATATTCGTGAACTGAAGAATATGATTGAAAAAGTAATTACATTTCATAAGGGCGAACACGTTACTCCCGATATTCTTCGTAAATATATACCACCTGCATTGCCGGCTTTTGAAATCCGAAATATCGAACACGACAACTCACTCATGACACTTAATGAACCTGAATATACGGGAACTCCCGAGCTTTCGCTAATTTTCAGAACTTTGCTTGAATTGAAGAGTGATTTGACCGAAATCAAAAGATTCATGCACAACGTCGCAGTTGTTATTGACGAGATGAATCGGAAATCGGAATCTACGCATTTGCAGACGGTAGAAGAAGTACAATCATTAGAAGATTTGATGGAAAATACTCAAGACTTGAACCTTGAGGAATTTGAAAAGCAAATTATTCAATTTGCGATGAAAAAATACAAAGGTAATCGCCGAATGGTGGCTGAATCACTGGGTATAAGCGTCCGGACTTTGTATAGGAAAATATCAGCATTGAATTTAGAAAGTGATTTTTAATATTTTCACAAGCTTATCAGTTCAGGTTTTTCTGATTCGAATCCAAGAAACATGTTTGCCTGTTCTGCAAAATTTACAGGTAAATCAGTCACGTAAAACTTAACATTGGGTTTCTCGATAAATTCCTTTCGCTGTTCTTGCAATTGTCTTGCTTCAGCTAATATTCTTAATGCTGTCACCGAAGCATGTTCACCCGAATCAATCAAAGTCACTTCAGGCATGATTTCCTGTAACAATTGGGAAAGCAAAGGATAGTGTGTACAGCCTAATACAAGCGTATCAACGTGAGCGTCAATCATATCGCGTAAGTAATCAATCGCAATCAATTTTGTAGAAGGGTGCTTCATCATCCCTTCTTCTACAATCGGAACAAATAACGGGCAGGGTTTGGAAAAAACTTTCAGATTTTTATTTCCACTTAATTTTGTTATTTCATTTTCGTATGCTTTACTCGATATTGTCGCTCTTGTACCGATGATGCCTATCCTTGCATTTGAGGATTCTCTTAATGCTGCTGATGATGCAGGTTCAATCATACTTATTACGGGAATATTTCCAGCATGGTTACTTACAACATCTAAAGCGACTGATGAGACAGTATTACAGGCTGCTATAACTAATTTGACTTGTTTCGACACCAAAAAATCGGTACATTCTGCGGCATATTGTCTCACAATTTCCGGTGATTTGTTGCCATAAGGAACTCTTGCAGTATCGCCCAAGTATATGTAGTTTTCTTGCGGCAAAAATCGGACTAATTGCTTGAGTACACTCAAACCTCCGATTCCGGAATCAAAAACACCAATTGGAAGTATGTTATTGTGATTTTTTTCCATTATTTTACGCTTTTTCTTGTTTTTTACGAAACGATTCCGTAATTTAAGTGTTGTAAAAATTATTATTTACAAAAGTATGTGATAAAAATGAATAAACAAATATTCTTAATCCTAACGATATTGTTCTTAACTGTTTTTAATGCCAAGGCACAATATTGGTTTGGAGCTTACCCAAAATCTCAAAGTGACACAATCAATCAAAATCGAAATTTTTATGAATTCCAAAATGATTTCAATAATTATTGGGGAAATAAGGAAATAACTCCCGAAACTCCCAGAAACGAAAGAGGCGGATGGAAACAATACAAACGATGGGAATGGTTTTGGGAGCAAAGAGTATATCCGACTGGAGTTTTTCCCACACCCGATATTCTTTGGAAAGAGATTCAGAAGCTGAAAGCAAATCGTGGCAAAGACGAAGATAGATTACATAGCTTTAGTTGGCAACAAGTAGGGCCATCAACGTCTGGTGGTGGATATGCCGGATTAGGGCGACTCAATGTAATTGCTGAAGACCCCAATTATAATGGCACCTCTAATCAAACTATTTGGGTAGGTTCAGCTTCCGGCGGACTTTGGAAGACTACTGATGCCGGCTCAAGTTGGACTACAAATACCGACCAACTTTCGACACTTGGAGTAACTGCAATCGCAATTGACCCCGACAATACAAACATAATGTACATCGCAACAGGAGATGGAGACGCCAATGATACTTACTCAGTCGGAGTTTTGAAATCTACTAACGGAGGTTCCACATGGAATACAACAGGCTTGAATTGGACTACGACCCAAACACGTACAATTCGCGAAATGAAAATGCACCCTACAAACAGTAGTATCCTATATGCAGCAACTTCAATCGGTGTTTTCAAAACTACCAACGGAGGCACGAATTGGTCTCAGCAATCAATCCCGTTAAATGTAAGCTCAGGATATTGGGACATTGAAATCAATCCGAGTGACCCGAATATAGTTTATGTCACAAGTAATTATGAAATTGCCAAAACAACAAACGGCGGCACAAATTGGTCTATACTCTCAAGTGGATTGCCAAGTTCTTCAGCGAATATTTATCGCGTAGAAATGTCGCTGTCACCTGCAAATAATAATCATCTCTTTGCTGTTTACGGCTACTATAATTGGAGCGGTGGCAACAGTCAAAATAATTATGGTTTGTACGGTATTTACGGCTCTACAAATAGTGGCACAAGTTGGGATGAAATCACTCGATGGGACGAAGATAGCCTTAATTTACTAGGTTGGAATTACGATGCATCTGACAAGGGTGGTCAGGCATTTTATGATTTGGATATATTAGCGGATAAAAATTCTACAAACACCTTCTTCGTTGGTGGGGTAAACGTTTGGCGTACAACTAATCGTGGAATTGATTGGAGTTGTGTCGCTCATTGGTATGGCGGTGGAGGCAATCCCGAAGTTCATGCAGACCATCATCATCTTTATTTTGGCGGTTCAAACAGAATGTATAGCGGTCACGATGGTGGTATAAATAGAACTACAAATGGAGGTACATCATGGGCTTGGATTGGCTCGGGGCTGAGAATCACACAGTTTTACCGTTTTGGAATTGCTCAAAAAGACTCAAATTTGCTGATTGCAGGTGCACAGGACAACGGCACTAAGCAAATGACCGGAAGTAATTGGAGAGATGTAATTGGTGGTGACGGCATGGAGTGTATTGTTAATTACAACAACAGTAATTATATCTATGGTTCTCTCTATTATGGCAGAATATTCCGTTCTACCAATAAAGGCAATAGTTTTCAAGAACTTAATACTCCTAAAGCTACCGGGAATGACAATGGCGCTTGGGTTACACCTTATATACTTCACCCCTCAAATCCTGAAATTCTATACGCCGGGTATAAAGAGATATGGAAATCCACAGACCACGGCTCTACCTGGAGCAAGATTTCTAACTTCGGGCATAATAACAGACACACAGTTCTTCATATTTCAGAGTCAAATCCATCGTATATATATGCAGGGTATTCAAGTACATTAAGGCGAACGACCAATGAAGGTTCGTCATGGTCTGTCATCAATTTGCCAATTTCCAACACTCTGACATATATGGCAGTTCATCCCGAAGACCCCAATAAAATATGGGCTGCATTTTCGGGATATTCATCAGGGAATAAAGTTTACTACTCTTCAAACGGCGGAGCAGGATGGACAAATATTTCTAAGAGTTTGCCTAATATACCTGTTAACTGCATAACATACCAAAAAAATTATAGTAATCGCGTTTATGTAGGCACGGACATCGGAATCTTTTATATTGATGATACAATGACTGATTGGGAAGAGTTCAACGACGATTTGCCTAATGTAATTGTTAATGAAATCGAAATCAACTACGATTATGAGCTAATTTACGCTGCAACTTATGGTCGCGGTGTCTGGAAAAATTCTCTCCCGATTGAAGTTATAGAAACACCGGCGCTTTTGCTGCCTCCCAATAATACAAGCAATGTGCCATTAGCACAAATTTTGAAATGGTCATCGGTCGCCAATGTTGATAATTATCAAATCCAAATTTCGACTAATTCTACTTTTACAAATATTGTCAAAGATTCGGCCGGGATTGTTGATACAACTTTCTCATTTGCAAATTACAATTCCCAATATGACACACAATATTATTGGCGAGCAAGGGCTAAGAAAGGTTCTAAGACCAGTGCTTGGTCAAGTACTTTCAATTTTACGACTGAACCACGATTACTGCCACCGGTCTTGACTTCTCCGAGCAATAATGCAACGGGCATTACTATTAATGCCAATTCGCAATGGAATTCGGCAACAGGAGCATCAAACTATGACTTGGAAATCGCTACTGATGTGAATTTCAATAATATTGTCAAAAGCATCAATAGTCTGGTCGCAACGTCATATTCCTTAACAAATATTCCTGCTGATTACGGCAGCCAATATTTTTGGAGATTACGTTCCAAAAGTGCCACTCAAACAAGCGATTGGTCAAGCACTTTCAATTTCACGACTGAACCGCGACTATTGCCACCTGTTTTGACCTCTCCGAGCAATAATGCTACTGATATCGCAATTGATGCAAATTTACTTTGGAATTCAGCAACAGGTGCATCAAACTATGACTTGGAAATCGCCACTGATGCGAATTTCAATAATATAATTAAAAATGTGAATAGTTTAGTAGCGACGTCATATTCTCTGACAAATGTTCCTGCTAATTACGACAGTCAATATTTTTGGAGATTGCGTTCCAAAAGTGCCACCCAAACAAGCGATTGGTCAAGTACTTTCAATTTCACGACTGAACCGAGATTACTGCCACCGGTCTTGACTTCTCCGAGCAATAATGCAACGGGCATTGCTATTAATGCCAATATGCAATGGAATGCAGCAACAGGTGCATCAAACTATGACTTGGAAATCGCAACTGATGCGAATTTCAATAATATAATTAAAAATGTGAATAGTTTGGTAGCGACGTCATATTCTCTGACAAATGTTCCTGCTAATTACGACAGTCAATATTTTTGGAGATTACGTTCCAAAAGTGCCACCCAAACAAGCGATTGGTCAACCACTTTCAATTTTACGACAGAGCCGCGACTATTGCCACCTGTATTGATTTTACCCGCAAATAATGCGACTGATATTGTAATTGATGCAGATTTTCAATGGAATGTAGCAACAGGAGCGTCAAACTATGACTTAGTAATAGCCACAGATGCCGATTTCAATAATATAATTAAAAATGTGAATAGTCTGGTCGCAACGTTTTATTCCTTATCAAATATTCCTGCTGATTACGGCAGCCAATATTTTTGGAGATTACGTTCCAAAAGTGCCACCCAAACAAGCGATTGGTCAAGCACTTTCAATTTCACGACTGAATCGAGATTATTGCCGCCTGTTATGACATCTCCGCAAAACAATGCAATAGATATCGCAATTGATGCAAATTTACTTTGGAATGCAGCAACAGGAGCGTCAAGCTACGACTTAGTAATAGCCACAGATACCGATTTCAATAATATAATTAATAATGTGAATAGTCTGGTCGCAACGTCATATTCCTTAACAAATGTTCCTGCTGATTACGGCAGCCAATATTTTTGGAGATTACGTTCCAAAAGTGCCACCCAAACAAGCGATTGGTCGAGTGCTCGCAATTTCACGACTGAACCGAGATTATTGCCACCTGTGATGACATCTCCGCAAAACAATGCAATAGATATCGCAATTGATGCAAATTTACTTTGGAATTCAGCAACTGGAGCGTCAAGCTATGACTTAGTAATAGCCACAGATGCCGATTTTAATAATATCGTCAAAAGCATGAATAACCTTGCTGCAACAATGTATTCAATCTCTAATATTCCTGCGGCGGATGAAACCCAATACTATTGGAGATTACGCTCAAAGAGTGCCACCCAAACAAGTGATTGGTCGAGCGTCTTTAATTTCACTACAATAATGGAATTGAATCCCCCGGATTTGATTTACCCGGGTAATAATTCCAACAACATATCAAAAATAGTGCTTTTGAATTGGAATGATGTCGCCAAAGCCGATGAATACAAAATTCAAGTAGCAGATAATATAAATTTCACAAATATGAAAATTAATCTGGTGGTTTCAGAATCTGAATATCAGGTGCCAAACGGCTCATTGAAAGGCAATGTCACATATTATTGGCGTGTAAAAGCTTTGAACGATGACATTGAGAGCGAGTTCTCTACAATTTTCAATTTCAAAACCGAAAACAAAGTCCCCGATACTTGGTCATTTGTTGAAAATACTCCAACAAAATCCAAAATCGTAGTACCAACTTCAATTAATCCGCAAATAGGCGGTAGAAATATTGCGGTCGGTGATGCAATCGGATTGTTTTATGATGATGCCGGAACAAAAAAATGCGCCGGTTATGCATATTGGACAGGTGTGATTCTCCAGATTACTGTGTGGGGAGATGACCCTTTGACAATTGAAAAAGACGGATTCTCTACAAACGAACTATATTCATTCAAACTATGGGATTCCCAAACTGATTTGGTTTATACTGCTGAAGCCACATATTCGAATGGTCCGAATAATTTTCAAAACAATGCCACTTCTATTCTTGCTTCTCTCAATTCTTTGACCGATATTCAGGTCATCAATTTAAGTCAAGGATGGAATATGATATCATCATACATTGCTGCCGATTTACCTTCTATGGAGGATGTTTTTGGCGTTATTGACGATAAACTCGTAATATGTAAAAATGGCAGCGGTAATGTTTATTTGCCCGAATTCGAAATTAATGATATTGGAGATTGGAACAAATACGAAGGCTATCAAGTTTATATGAATCATGCTGGAACTCTTATCTTGAGCGGTACAGCAGCAGAGCCTGAAAATGAACCTCTTAACTTGAGTTCAGGTTGGCATATAGTTTCATATTTAAGAAAAACTGCAATGGATATTTCAATCGCTATGGAAAGCATTGACGATAATTTGATAATTGCTAAAGATAATTTGGGGAATGTATTTTTGCCTGAATTCGAAATTAATACCATCGGCGATATGCTTCCGGGACAGGGCTACCAGATTTATCTCTCATCGGGCGATGCTTTAACTTATCCACCTAATTCGGCAGGGAAATACATTTCACCAATTTATCGCTATTCAAGAAGCATAAACCCTGTTTTGCCTCAAATTTCGGGAACCGGAAATAGTATGACAACTATAGTCGAATTTGATGAACGATACAACGGACATTTGTTCCTTGCACATGATAACAAAGGCAGACTTGTAGGTTCGGCGATTATCGAAAACGGTATATGCCCAATTGTTATATGGCAGGATGATGAGCGGAATAGCAATTATTCTGCGAATTCAACAATTCAATACAGCGTAATTGACCAAACCACTAATCTCGAAATTTCGGGATTTGTAATCACTCGTCAAACAGATTTGCTTACAAAGCAACCAAATGATATTTCGAAATATGGCAAAAATTCAGTGAATTACGGAAAAGCATTATTGCCAACCGGAATCAGGATGATTCAAAATATTATGCCTATTCCTGCAAGTTCGGAATTTTCGATTGAATACGCCGTTGCCGAAAATAGTAATGTTAGAATTAAACTATTTAGCATCAGCGGACAAGAAGTATCAGTCTTGAAAGATGCGCCAATGCAATCGGGAATTTATACTGAGACTTACTCAACAGGCATTATCGGCTCAGGTGAATACATTATCATGATGGAACAAGGCAGCGAACTTGATACAGAACGAATGATAATCAAGAAATAAATCGTCAGAGTATCGTCTAAAAAACTGTATTTTTGAGTATATTTTAATCATTAAATTGGAATTTATTTTGAACGAAACAACAATCAGAGAAAAAATCGGCTCTATCAAAGACCCCGATTTAGCAAAAAGTCTGAATGAATTAGATTCGATAAAAAAAGTCGTTGTCAAAGATAATGCAATTCAAATATATGTTGAATTAGTCGGTCCTTTTCATTGGGTTTATGCTGATATCAAAGCTCAAATCAAAACGGCTTTGCATGAAATTGCATCCGATTATACTCATGAAATTTTCATCACTGAAAGACCGTACCAACTCACTAATCGTCCAAGTTTGAAGCGCGTCAAAAATATTATTGCCGTAGCATCAGGTAAAGGCGGAGTAGGCAAATCATCAATTGCTTCAAATCTTGCAGTGGGTTTGAGCTTGAGCGGCGCTAAAGTTGGCATCATTGACGGAGACGTTTACGGTCCAAGCCAACCGACAATGTTTGGGATTTCGGATGGTAGATTGAACGCTATGCAAAATGAAGACGGAACTGTTTCAGCCGAGCCATTAGAAAAATATGGTGTCAAAATTGCTTCAATGGGTTTCATCATTAATCGTGACGAAGCTGCGATTGTTCGCGGTCCGATGCTTGCGGGATACTTTTCCATGCTTTTTGAACAAGTCAGTTGGGGAGAGTTAGACTTCCTTATTTTCGATTTGCCTCCGGGAACAGGTGACATCCAACTTACTTTGACGCAGAAAATTCCATTGACAGGTGCAGCGATTGTGACTACACCACAGGAAATTTCACTTGCTGATGTTCGCCGCTCAATTACTATGTTCAATCGCGTAAAAGTAGATATACTTGGTATCGTCGAGAATATGAGCTATTTCATTCCTCCGGATATGCCCGATAAAAAGTACTTCATTTTTGGTCAAGGTGGGGGAGAAGAAATTGCTCAAGAATTCGGCGTTAATGTATTGGGTAAAGTGCCTTTGAATATTGAAATGCGGGAAGGCAATGACGGAGGAAGACCTGTAATTCTTGACCCAAATAATGGTTTGCAAGCGCAAATTTTGCAAGAAGTTACTGCTAATTTAGTCTCTCGCGTGCGACAAGTGAATTACGACAAATCATCAACAGTAATGCCCGAGATTTCGCTCTAATGTTTGAGGAACTACGTCATAGGGTCGAAATCGAATTAGATAAAATTCGCCCTTATCTTGAAAAAGACAAGGGCGGAGTTGAATATGTTCGCTTTGAAGAAGAAACCGCCACCTTAGAGCTCCGGATGACCGGAAACTGTGGCATTTGCCCACTTTCTTTAATGACTTTACGCGGTGGAATCGAAAGATTTTTGCTTATTTCAATTCCCGAAATCCGAAGAGTTGAAAAAGTTCAATAAAATAGTTTTGTATATTAAAAATATTTCGTATTTTTGTAGTCTGTTTACGGGCGATTAGCTCAGCTGGTCTAGAGCACCTGCCTTACAAGCAGGGGGTCGGGGGTTCGACTCCCTCATCGCCCACAGAAAAATAATTTCTTAGATTTGAAAGCTGTCCAAAGGGGCAGCTTTTTTTTTTTGTGGTGGGGTTGTCCTGTCAGTTGTTACAACTGACAGCCACGAAATGTAGGGACTGCAACAGCGTTCTGTCCGAAACATAGCCCATGAATTTATTCGTGGGTCAGGATTGTCAATCTATTTTAGGATTATAAAACAAATCCCCCTGCTCGCAAGCTCGCTTTGTAAAGGGGGATTAAGGGGGATTTCTTTAATTCACCACACAAAATTTACTAACATATTCTTTGCTTCCATCCTTGATATGTAAAAAGTAAATACCACTTTGGAGCTTTATTGGTATGCGAATTTCATTAGTTGATGTATTCAAATTCAAATTACGAATCATTCTACCATTTATATCTGTAATAGTACAATTGATAGAATTGGTTACAAATGCATAGTTACGGATACTAAGACTATTGTTTATATATTCAACCAGAAAAGGATTTGCTATTTCAGGCTTTATACTTGCACCTGTTAAAATTTTTTCAAAGTCGTAACAATAAATAACACCATAATTGACTAACATTGTATTTTTAGCTTCGTTGTAATCAGATATTCCTGATGAATTGTTTTTTGTGAAAATTATTTGGTCATTATTTAGATTCACAAGATTAAAAACTGGTGGTTGTGCATACCCATTACCTAAAGCAACATATTCATTCGTAATAAAACCAAAACCCGATGCTTCATTATAATATTTATATAGTTGTAAGTTTTCTGTACTATATATATATAGATTACTTGCATACACCTGAAACCCCACCAACTTTGAATCATGCGAGAATTTGATTGAGCGGACTTCTCTGGAGTTCTCGAATTCACCCAATATTTTGATTGGTTCAAGTGTTTCAGCGTCCCACAATATTAATTGAGTATAATTTTTGCCTGAAGGACCAAAGTATGTTCCTCCTGTAGCAACGTATTTTCCATTAGGTGAAACTGCTATCATTCTTGTTGTAGTATATCTTATTAAAGTTTCACTTGTTTTATACTCTCCTGTCTCAATATTATATGACTGTAATCTGGTATTGCCATTAAGTTCATCGATTGGCTCAATAAAAACATAAACCAAGGTACGACTGTCCGGCATAAATTTAGGATAGGTTTCTTCTTTTGTCAATCGTGCAATTACTTTTCCTGTTTCATAATCTAATACACATCTCTGAAATGACTCATCCATTGCGGAAATGTATTTACCATCGGGGCTTATATCGAAAAAATACAAAGGGGACACAAATTCCCTTAGTCTCGTTCCTGTATTGCCGTCAAGTTCACATTCAAAACCACCTTCATCAACATATCCTTTGCCTGCAAGTATATTACCATTTGGGTGTACAAGGAATCGGTCATACGAATTCTCTGTCTTCCAAAGCAAGTTTGGATCGGGGTCAGGTTCTTGAGCCAGTGTAAAGTTGCAATACAGTATTGCTACAGTGAATAACAAAAATGCTCTTTTCATAAAATTCTCCCTGAAATACATGTTCCGTATATACTCTATGACACATGAATATGCAATTTATCTCAAAATTAGGGAAAAAAGTTGGGAAATGGGAAAAAAAACAAAATCCCTCACCCCGACCCTTCGACAGGCTCAGGGAGCGGATTGATTTTGTAGGGACAGATCAGCGTTCTGTCCAAATATTGGTCATTCTGAGCCGAAGGCGAAGAATCAAGTTTTCATAAAATACATGGATTCCTCACTTCGTTCAGAATGACATAGTTTATCTGATGTGCCACACCTAAAAATAAATTGCATTTGCGAGGTGTGGCACATCTACAACGTCAATTTCCCTTACCTCACGAATAAATTCATGGGCTATGTTTCGGACAGAACGCTGTTCTGTCCTTACAACACGATTCTTTCTCTCTCTCATTCTGAGGTTGTTGGGGGTGTAACGGTCAATTTTCTGCAAAAAAAAAGCCCTTGTAATTAGCTATTACAAGGGCTTTTGAGTGAATGTTAGTACAGAAGGCGGGAGTCGAACCCGCACGGGTGTTAAGCCCACTGGATTTTGAGTCCAGCGCGTCTGCCAGTTCCGCCACTTCTGCTCAAATTCAGAGTACAAATATAGCAAATTTTGTTAAATCAAAAGCCAAAAAATTTTCAAAATTAACTTAATGCCTCAATTACATCTTTTGGAGCTTGCACGAGTTCTACTAATACACCTTCCGAACTGAGCGGAAATTCTTCGTTTCCTTTGGGATGAATGAAGCACACGTCATATCCTGCGGCGCCTTTGCGGATTCCACCGGGAGTAAAACGCACTCCTTGTGCAGTAAGCCATTCCACACATTTTTCCAAATCGTCTATCCACAAACCTATGTGATTTAACTGAGGTTCGTGCACTTTGGGCTTTTTCTCGGCGTCTATCGGTTGCATCAAATCAATTTCTACAGCAAAAGGACCTTTGCCCATACGCAAAATGTCCTCATCAACGTTTTCTCTTTCGCTCGCAAATGTGTGGACTTTTTCCAATCCCATAATATCTACCCAAAAGTTTGCTAATTTGTCCTTGTCCAATCCACCGATTGCTATTTGTTGGATTCCTAATACTTTAAATGGTCGCATAATGTTTTCAATTTTTAAATGATAAATACAGTACAAAAATAATAATAAAAAGCTGCATTTACAATATATTATGGTACGATTGTGACGTTTTTGTTTCGGGTAAGCACGAAAATGAAGTCATCTTCTATACCATATTTAATAAAGTCGCTTTCGTTTGTCAGTTCTCGAGTAGAAATCATCTCGCAATTCAGCTCCGTTTGCTTGATTCGTTTTGCAAAATCCATTCCGTACAATCGCACGTGGTCGCTTTGTCCGAAATGTTTAAGCCTTTCCTTGGGCGATATTATGCTTTTATCTTCATAAGTCGTCGCCAAATCTTTTTCAATCGGAATCATTATAAGAATTTTGCCCTCTTTTTTGATTACGCGTCCCATTTCCCGAATTGCCGCAATATCATCATCTACGTGCTCGAGTACGTGGCTGCATATTATCAAATCGAAACTTTCATCTTCAAATTTAAGTTGCTCTACATCCATTTGCAAAACTGATTTTGGATAAGCATATCCGGAAGCAAATTTGTCAATGGCTGAATAATTTTGCATTTTGGACATAACATTAAACACTGAAGGTTCAGGAGAAACATGCAAAATTCTGATTCCGGATTTAAGCAAATTATTGTGTTGGAGATAGAGCCACATCGCTCTATGGCGCGGAAATGAACTGCAAAATGGGCAATGAATAGCTTTTCGCTTTTTCCCGACAGGTAAGAAGAAAGCAATCTCCTTAGTGCAAATCGGACATTGCTTTAGTTTTATGGGCTTATTAATGTTTAAATGATAAGCATACTTTATATACCGTTTGATTTTACCGACTTCAATTCTCAATCCATAAGGCAATATCTTCAGTAGAAAATTTCTCATTTTACAATTTTATAATTCTTATATTCACCAATTCTGTAACCTGTAAGACTTTCAATTAAGCGTTTAATTTTTTCTTTTGCTGAATAGTTCCTCTGGGAAATATCATGAGAAAATTTCCAATTCATCTTTTCAATTCTTTCCAACATAACTTCAGGGTGAGTGCCATCAAACAGACTAAGCGAATCAATTTCCGAATAATCAAACTCTGAATCATTCGCGATATTGTTTTCAATCCATTTGTCATCATGCCAAAGTCGGTTGAAATCTAATTGCTTGGCTTGTTGCTTGCGCGGGTCTTTGACCCATCCGTAATGATAAATATATGCATCAATCAGCTTCACATTTAACTTTTCATCATTATTCTTTCTAAATCCTTGGGCATCGCCATGCGAATAAATGCTCTTGTCGTTGCGAACAATTCTAATTTCGCGACGATACCATTTATACGATTCGCCGACATAATCATAAGAGCCGTAAAAATGCTTGTAGTTGAACAATAGCCCATCAATAGCTTTATTGTGTAGTTCATTTTGCATCTCAAAATTAATCGTTTCTATGTATTTTTCATGCAAAACTTCATCAGCTTGAATATAAAAAGCCCAATCAAAATCACCGGGAATTGCATTGAACGCCTTATTAGTTTCAACAGCTAAGACTTTTCCACCATGCCTCAAATTATCGTCCCAGACAGTGTTTATGATGTGAATCTTATCATCACCGATTGAGCGAATTAGATTTTCGGTGTCATCTTCGGATTGCCCGACAGCCACGAACACAGCATTGCAGACTGGTAATATAGATTTAATAGCTTCGACAACGGGGTAATCGTACTTTATAGCATTTCGTGCAATTGTAAATCCTGCAACTTTCATAGATATTCCATTTTTATATTAATTACAAAAGTACATACCATTGTTGATTTGAGCAATATTATAAAAAATATGTGAAAGAATTGATTTAGTCTGCATTAAATTTAAAATTTAATGTGATAAATGTAATTTTATTTATTTGTAAATAAAATTAGTCATTTTTTTTCATTATAAGCAAATGCAAGTTATAGTAAGACTCTCTTCTACATTGATAATGAAAAATTATTCATAAAATAGTTATACGATAATAAAATGACAACAATTAATGTTTTTTGTTAAAAAAAATATTTTTTTATTTATACAAAATGTGTTAATTTGGTTTGTGATTAATTTGTATTTCTATAAATTTGATTAAATCGTAACTAGATTTTACTTGTTCTTTAAAATTAATGTTTAATAAATGGGAGATTTTTATATGAAATCAATACACTCTAAAACAGTGTGGCTCTCTATATGGGGAGTTTTAATATTTGCGACTATGCTTTTCGCTAGTTGTGAAGGACCAGCGGGTAAGGATGGACTCGCCGGTAAAGACGGTAAAGATGGTAAAGATGGAGCTGATGGCACTCAAAACTGTGGTACTTGCCACGATGCCTCAACTGACCTTTTTGCAAAACAACTACAATGGGCAGCATCAGACCACGCTACAAATACATCATTCGAGCGCTCTGGTGCATCTTGCGCCGCTTGTCATACCAGTGACGGTTTCCGTGAAGTAGCTGTTACAGGCGAGTCTAATACTGCTGCTGCAATTAGCAACCCTACAGGACAAAATTGCCGTACATGTCATACGATACACGAGACATATACAAATGATGACTACAAGCTTACATACGAAAAGAAAGCAAAATTGAGAACAACCGGTGTAGAATTTGATTTCGGTAAGGGTTCTCTTTGTGCCCAATGCCACCAAGCTCGCACAACTACACCCGCACTTGACTTAAACGCTGAGACTTATACTTTAGCAAACTTTCGTTTTGGGCCTCACTATGGAGCTGCTGCAAATGTAATTGCCGGCTCGGGAGCATTCGAATTAGCGGGAAGTCTGCCGTATGCAAATACCGGTGCTCACCAAAATATTCAAAATTCTTGCGTTTCTTGCCATATGGGAACCGCTTATGGAAATCAAGCAGGCGGACATACAATGAAAATGAAATATTCTTATAACAGCGCTATGGTTGATAACGTTGCTGTTTGTACTCCTTGTCATTCAAGTGCAAAAGACTTTAACATAAGTGGTTACCAATCTGAAATGAAAGATTTGGCAACATTAGTAAGAAAAAGATTACTTGAGTTAGACATGATTACTCCTACTGATGGTGTTGATACTGACCCTGTTAACTATAATCACGATTATGCAAAAGTTGGGACATATCCATCTAAGCGGGCTGCAGCTTTATACAATTATATATTCATTATGCGCGATAAGAGTTGGGGTATTCACAACCCAAGATACACCAAGGCTGTATTGCAAAATGCATTAGAAGCTTTGAACTAAGAGTTTTTTTAGTAATGAAGAAATTATTATGAAAGATATGGAGGATAATTTTTCCTCCATGTCTTTTTTTTATTTTGAATTTGATTTTTACAAGAAAAACATATATATTGCTAACTGAGATTTAACAATTACGAGAGACTGATATGAAAAAAACAATCCTGATTCTACTCACTTTTTTCCTTGTGAGCGAGTACGCTATTTCCCGTCCACAATATTCTATTTTGCAAACGTATGGTACAAAATGTACTAATTGCCATGCAAATGCTAATTATGGTGGAGCAAGGAACTTTGGCGGCTTTTTAGCCCGAAAAGATATTGGACTAATCCAACCTGATGACATCGGTTTGCAAGGACTTTATGATTTCCTTGGCGAAGGTACCGAATTGTTTGACGGAAAAGTTAATTGGGGACTCGATATGAGACTCCAAAATGCACGTTGGGCTCAAACTTCACGCAAAGAAGAAGTTAGAGTGGATACAAATGTTGTAAGACCGACGATTGAACGCAAGACAATGCTAATGCAAATTTCTCCATATTTACAGGTTCAAGCTGCAAGTTGGCTCAGAATCGAAGGTATGTACAACTTTGCTTATGATATACATGACGACATGCGCTATCCCGGGCAACAAGCTTTTTATGCAGGAGTAACTATCCAACCATGGCAAGATTTGCCATCAATTCGGGTCGGGTATTTGAATCCACCAATCAGCCTTGATTTCGATGACCATACTATGCTTGTTCGCCAAGTTTCAGGTTTGGGTAGAAGTATGCCACTAATTCCTGCTGATTATGCTGAGTTGGGCTTTGAAATTAATTATGACGGACTATCATGGCTTAATGCGTCCTTTGGGATGTATGAATCCAAAAACATGGCTAAAATTAAAACAGAAGGCGTTCCAATAGTTAATGAAAACACTATGTCGTCGGTTGTGAATCTTTCTGTTCACCCACAACTACCTTACGGATTGCAAGGCTTTATGGGTTTGAGTCACTTCTTTAACAGTTCATTAAAAACTGATGACGGGATTTATTTCGGAAACAACTATTTGACAATTTCATCTGTTTATTTGGGTATAGGACTTGCCGATAGAGTGGCTCTTATGGCTGAATACATTAATTCGACTAAACAAAGCTTGCAGGAAGTTAATAATTACTCGCTCGAACTTACTTATCAATTCATGGAACCAATATATGTTTTTGGACGTTATGAAAGCGGCAAGACAGACATAATGAGGTCAGGTCAAATTTGGGAAGCCAAGCAATACGTCTTAGGAGCTCACATTTATCCGCTCCCGTTTATTGACCTAATTCCGGAATACAGAATTTACGACAGAGCAGACGTCCCGGGCACAAGTGCGCAATGGGCATTCCAAATACATGTATTTTATTAATAGAACAAGCAAGGAGAATAATAATGAAAAATAATACTGAAAGAAGAGATTTTCTGAAGAAAGCCGGAACCGTATTTGGTGTGGGTATTTTTGCAAGCGCCTTTGGCTCAGTAATTACATCATGCGAGCGTGACGAAATCGTTGCCGCACCCGACCCCGAAACTATTGACCTTGATATGTCAAAATATCCTCAAGTTTCAGCCGTTGGCTCAATGGCAATCATACAAATTTCGCGTTTGGATGGTTCACCATTGAAATTATTTTTGAAACGTGCTTCCGAAGACCATTACATCGTCCTTGAAGCTCTTTGCCGCCACCAAACAGGTCCGCTCGAATTACCAAGCGCTGATGGTGGTCCGTTAAGATGTATTCTCCACGGAGCTACATTTAATACCGACAATGGTTCACTTATTACCAACCCGACTTCGGATACTATTCCCGATTTGGTTAAGTTTAGAGTTTTTGAATTTAACAAACAAACAAATATTTTACGCATAGAAGTTTGATTATGTTACAAATTTTGCGTAATTTCGTTATATAAATATACGGTAATATATTAATTAAAAATTATACATAGGAGTATAAAATGTTAGGTAAATTTTTGACTTTCGCAATAGTGCTCGGATTGAGCATCAGCTTTATGAATACAGCCAATTCAACAGAAGCTAAAGACGGCAAAACGATTTTTGAAGAATCCAAATGCACTACTTGTCATTCAATTGACTCACAAGGCGTCGAAACTCGCAAAAAAACTCCCAAGACAGTAGATTTGTCTAAATTGGAAGGCGATCATGATGCTGCTTTTTGGATGGGATATTTGAAGAAAGACCAAACCTTAAATGATAAGAAGCATCCGATTGCATTCAAAGGTGATGATGCGGAGCTTGAAATTATGATTAATTGGTTGGTATCAATTTCTGCCGAACCTGCTGCTGAATAATTTGTCTTTAAACTTTTAAAAAGGGCGTTTGTGATTAAATGATAATTGCTCCGCCCTTTTTAGTTTAAAACGTAAAAAGCAAAGAGGTTATTTTTGCAACATTTTTGCTTATTACGTTAGAATAACAAATAAAACTTGTTAGTACATGAAGGAGATAATATGAAAATTGTATACACTATTGTTATTTGCATTTTTTGCTTCTTTGCACATTCGCTAAACTTGCATTGTCAAAGCGATGAAGATTGCATGGAATGCCATTCCGACCCCGATATTTCGATGGAAAGGAAAGGTGTGCTTCGTCCCTTAACAGTCAAAAAATTTATTTTGGCACGTTCGGTACATGCCAGTTTAAAATGCGTTGACTGCCACGCTGGATTTGACCCTTATGATATTCCTCATAAATCACCAATGACATTAATCAATTGTTTGGATTGCCACAAAAATACAGTCCAAATTCATAGATTTCATCCTCAAATGGTAGGTTCAAAAGGCACAGAAGGCAGCCCAAATGTAAATTGTAAGGGGTGCCACGGCACTCATAATGTATCATCGCCCAAAGACCCAACATCTCCGAAGCATTTTGCAAATTCAACTCAATATTGTGGGAAATGTCATGCTGACATATTGACAGACCATCTGCAATCCGAACATCATGTCGAAGTCGAACACAATAATCCCAATGCGCCAACATGTATTTACTGCCATTCGAAACCAATTACCAAAGGCAATTTGCTTGATAAAGCACAGTTAAAAATTAATCAAGAAAAGCTCTGCTTGGATTGTCATTTGAATGACCCACACAATCCGAGCAAATTTGCTAAAACTTTAGTTGATTATGAAAAAAGTGTTCATGGCTTGGCAATATTGAGCGGCAATCAAGATGCAGCTGTTTGTGTGGATTGCCATGGTGCCCATAAATTGCAAAAAGCAAGCGTTCCGACCTCATCGGTTCATAAAAATAATATTGCTGAATTATGTGGCAAATGCCATGGTGATATTACAAAAGAATATCTGAGCAGTGTCCATGGTCGAGCTATGAAATTCGGAGTTGGCGAATCACCCTCTTGCACATTTTGTCATGGTGAACATAATATTACAGCTGTCCCTCATATCGAAAAGCAAGTATTCACTGCAACAGGAATGAAGTTTGAAAAAATGGTAGATAATCAAATGGTATGGTGCATAAGTTGCCATAGCGACCAAGCTATGATGACAAGACGCGGTTTGTTGACTATCGAGGAGGCACATAAATGGCTTCCCGCAGCTGCCACACATTATAATACAGTGCGTTGCGTAGATTGCCATTCATCATACGACCCACCAAACTTATCTCATAACATTTTGAATCGGGAAGAAACTATCAAAAAATGCGAGGAGTGCCACTCTCAAAATTCTGTACTAATGTCTAAATTATATGTACATGAGAAAGAAAAATCTCGTAATCTAATGGGTTTCATCAATGGCACCTTGCTTAGTAATGCATATGTAATAGGTACAACTCGAAATGTTTATCTCGATGTTACTAGCGGAGTTATATTCGTATTTACAGTCTCTGGAATTTTTATTCACGCATTTTTAAGATTTCGTTCACGTAAAACACGCAATGTGGAGCAAGCATGAAAAAATTGTTTTTATATCCTTTTTGGCTTAGATTTTGGCATTGGTTAAATGCCGCGTTGTTTATACTTTTGATTCTAACCGGGATTAGCATTCATTATTCAGCTTCCAATGATTTACTAATGCCTTTCGAATATGCAATTGTAACGCATAATGTAGCCGGAATAATCTTGAGTTTTCTGTTTTTAATTTTTACTATAATGAATATCAAATCCGGGAATTACAAGTATTATATTCCCTTGATGCATGGCATATATGAACGACTGGTGAAGCAGGGTAGATATTACGTTTATGGTGTATTCAATGGCGAACCGCACCCTTATCATATTTCGGAAAAAGACAAATTCAACCCTCTCCAACAAATCTCATACTTCGGAATTATCTTTTTTATGATGCCGACTATCATAATTAGCGGATGGTTATTGTTGTTCCCGGAATTAGCTCCCGGCGAAATCATGGGGATGGGTGGAGTATGGCCCATGGCAGTATTGCATAGTGTGGTCGGATATTTACTTAGTATTTTCATGTTCGGACATATTTATTTAGCAACTCATGGTGATACAATCGGTGCCAATTTCAAATCTATGATTGATGGCTATCATCACGTTCATGAAGACGAACATGCTGGTAATGGTAACGGAACTCCAATTAATTATGAGTTGCTATCTGATGAAGTCGCTTATGGAAATGAAATTGTGGGTACAAATCACATTCCTGCAAAAGAAGAAGTTATACCAGATATTGAGTCTGAATCGTTATCAGAAGATGAATCAACCGATGATAGAAGCGAAAAAAAACAATAAACATTAATGTTTGTTAAAATGAATCAATAGGAAACATTCTTTATTGATTCATTTTTTTTTCTATTTTCCGAAAACTTGCCCTTTCCACACAATTTTTTTGTCTATCAACATCGGCGGTATAATCAATTCGATTAGCATGAAATATAGAATTGATGAAAGTATTCTACTCTGAAGATGCTCGTGTTTTAGTTTGCCGATTGAAGTCATAATAAGAGAGAAATCGCCGAAAAGCCTTACAAAAAGCACTGCTAATATCCAAATCAGATTTACTGAAAATATACCGATAATTAATGCAGCCCAAATTAATACAGAGCTTAAAACAAAAACAGGCGCAACCCAACCCAAACCCAAACCTCCAATTGCCCATCTTCGATGTTGCGAAATATATTCGGCGAATGTTATGCAGGGTAGAGTTGTCACACTTGATTCGGAACTACAAGGATAATGAACCTTATATCCTGACTTATGAACTGCTTGAATCAAAGCCAAATCCTCTGTTACAGAGAATTTGATATTTTCATAGCCGCCTACTTCATCATAAACACTTCGTCGAATACTCAAATTATTGCCAAAACAGCCCAGAGGTTTGCCCAGAGCAAGTCCTGCACTTGCCATTGTGTGCATATAAATCCATTCGATAGCTTGAATTTTTTCAAATTCACTATTATGCTTAACCATAGTAAAAGCAGCAACGAGCCCAACCTCAACATCGGAAAAATATCCAGAAATTGATTTAAGCCAAGTTTTGGGTACAACGCAATCAGCATCAGTCATCATGACTATTTCACCCTTTGATTCTAATATACCTCTATGCAATGCTCCGGGCTTACCTTTCAAATTGGGGTTCGAAGTGGCTTCGCTAATCTCAACAATTTTGAGATTACTATAAAGCTGTAAAAGCCGCCTTAAAATTTCCCCCGTTTTATCTGTCGAGCGATCATTAACTGCAATAATTTCAAATTTGTCAATCGGGTAATCAGTTTCCATAAGGGAATGTATGCAAGTTTCGATATTGTTTTCTTCATTTCTCGATGGGACAATGACTGAAACAAAAGGGGTAAATTCTTGAGAAAGCTTAATATTCTGAATTTGTTTTGATTTTAGCGAACCGGCAAACATAATCGCAGAGCGAAGGAAATAGACTACAATGGCGATAATGACAACATATAAAAGCATTTAACACCTACATTCAACAATTTGGTTGAAAAAACGTTTACTTTCACTTCTATGTCGTTTTTACCAATATATAATTTCAATTGAAAAACAGGAACGTTGATTTAGTTAACGGCAACATTGATTCATCATTGCGCGAATATGCTCTGCCACTTGCTTTAAGTTTCATCATACACATGGTCTATTCATGGGTGGATTTGTTCTTTGTTAGTAGGCTCGGGGCGTCGGCGGTTGCAGCATTAGGTATTAGCGAACGAATCTGGTTTTTTACATTTGCCATTGGCAGCGGATTTGCAATAGGTACCTCAATTATTGTAGCTCGACGAGTTGGTGAGGGAAACTTTGACAAAGCAGGTGAAACATCTGTTCAGGGGTTACTTTACATGTTTTCATTCGGCATATTGCTTGCAATCCTCCTTTTTGTCAATTTAGACCCGATTTTAAATCTTCTTGGTATAAGTGGTGAAGTAAAAGTTCTGTCAAAACGTTACTTCGAAGCATTGTTTTGGGGTATTCCGTTCAACTTCTTGATTTTTCAAATCAATGCTTTAATTCGGGCTTCGGGAAACACATTTTATCCGATGTTGATTTTGATTACTGCAAATGTGCTTAATTTCATTTTCACACCTTTATTAGTATTCGGTATAGGACCATTTCCCCGACTTGAAATTTATGGTGCAGGCATTGGAACAAGTATAGCCCAGATATTTAGTTCTATAATAGCACTTGGGGTTTTGCACTACAAATTTGAAAGAATCGAATTGAAACTGAAATATTTCCGACTTCGATTTGATATTTTCAAAAGAATAACCAAACTCGGTATGCCGGCATCTTTACAGCTAATTGCAGTAAGTATTACGAGTATGGGGTTAGCAGCAAATGCAAATATTTTTGGTACCGAAATTTTGAGTACATATATAATTGGACTAAAAATTGACCTTTTCGTTTCGATGGTAATTTTTGCTATGGGAGCTTCGCTTGAAGTAATAACAGGTCAAAATATCGGTGCAGGGAAGCCCGAAAGAGTGTATTTATATCACATTTCAGCAATTAAACAGTTGACTGTTTTGCTTGGCATTCTCGGTGTACTCATATTCTTTTTTGGCAAATATATTGGATATATCTTTATTAGTGATGAGTCAATAATTTTGGAGTTGGACAAATATCTCAAATTTGCCGCATTCAGTTACATTCCATTCTCTATAGGTATAGCATCAATTAGGGTTATCAGCGGAGCCGGCGATTATTTCCGTAGTCTTTTGATAGTAACTTTAGCGTTAATTTGCGTGCAATTACCTGCTGCGTACGTTATTTCAATTTTGACAAACAACCAAATGGGAATTTGGTTTAGTATGGTTATGGCAATAATATTTTTTGCAATAATCGGATTTAGAGAAGTTAAAAAAGGCAAATGGTTAGGGAAAAATGTTTAGCTTAGGCTAACTTTGTACGACTTTTTAATGCTTTTTCGACTATTTTCGATTTATTTTCAACTTTTTTCAACTTTTTTCAACTTTTTTCAACTTTTTTCAACTTTTTTCATTTTTGCTGAGATAAAAACGACATTGTTGTGTCATATATATATGAGAGAGAAAATTTTTTAAAAAAGATATGTTCTTTGAAAATTGGAATCTGCGAAACGTAATATATAAAGATTTTTTTGCAAAAAGATTTGGCTATAAAGCTGAAATTCATTAATTTACAAGATAATGTTAGCCTTTTTTCTAAACAATTTTTTTGGATTTGAAAATGAATATCGAAGGATCAAAAATTCTCGTTTTAGGCGGTTGGGGACTGGTAGGAGCGGCAATATGCCACAAACTTATGGAACACAATCCGGCTCAATTAATTGTGTCTTCGCTCAAACAAAGTGAAGCAGAAGATGCTGTTCAAATGTTAAGAAATGAATATCCCGACAAAAATCCGGGTATGTTCCAAGGTAAATGGGGAAATATTTTCACAAGAACTGATTGGAAAGACATTGATTTCCGCGAAGTTTTAGGCGAATCCGACAGAAGGAAAATTCATATAAAGGATATTTTCTATGAATTGACGCCCGAGGTAGTCGAAAACTCAGCCCTTTATCAGTTGATTTCCGAAACTCAGCCCGATATTGTGATTGATTGTATCAACACAGCTACTGCTATTGCATATTTAGATATCTATAATACTACAATTAATGCAATAAAGAGAATCGAAGAGGACAACCTTGACGAAGCTTTGGTAGAGCAAATCATTGCAAGTGCATATATTCCTCAACTTATCAGACACGTACAGTTACTTTACAAAGGTCTTCAAGATGCCGGTTCACAAATGTATTTTAAAATTGGTACAAGCGGTACAGGTGGAATGGGATTCAATATTCCTTATACACATAGTGAAGAACGTCCGTCAAGAGTACTATTATCAAAAAATGCTGTTGCCGGTGCTCAGACTTTATTACTTTATATTTTAGCGAGAACTCCAAACGGACCATTAGTTAAAGAAATCAAACCTACTGCAGCGATTGCATGGAAGAAAATCGCCTATGGCGAAGTTAAACGTAAAGGTAAAACCATTCAACTGGTTGATATGCCTTTTACTCATGCTAAAAAATCTGATGGCTGGTTAGTATTTGACGATAACGATGGAGTCGTTGATACCGGTGAAAAGTTCAAATCAGTATTTATTGATACTGGCGAAAATGGAATTTTTTCACGCGGTGAGTTTCAAGCAATTAGCGCTCTTGGACAAATGGAAATTATAACACCCGAGGAAATTGCCGAATACTTAGTTCACGAAATTCGTGGCGGTAATACCGGTAAAGATGTTATTCAAGGACTCGACGCTTTCACAATGGGCCCAACTTACCGTGGCGGTATCATGAGAAATATAGCTATGAATAAGTTAGATAAATTGGAGCAAGAACACGGTGTAAATAGCGTAGCTTTTGAGTTACTCGGACCACCAAGATTATCAAAATTGCTTTATGAAGCATACTTACTAAGACGTATTGTCGGCTCGATGCGATATATCAATGACTTTACAGCCGAAAATTTATCACAACAAGCATTTGAATTGTTAAATAATGATACACAATTACGTTCGCAGGTTTTATCAATTGGTATAGCAGTATTGCTTCCCGACGGGAAAAGTTATGTTCGCGGTACTGATATTAAGATTCCGGTTAGACGAGGAGAAACAAAACTCGAGTTGACAGAATCCAATATCAATGCATGGTGCAACGAAGGCTGGATAGACTTACGCCCGAGCAACTTTGAAGAATGGAAGCAACGCTTGAATAATATAATGGAACATTCGAATACGTTCCCTAAAGATGATACAAGTTCACGATATAATTATACTAACGAATATTGGGATAATTTCGAGAACATTGACGAAGGTAAAATTGTAGGCTGGATCTTCGAATTTGAAGATAAAGGCTGGAGATTTAAACGATAACATTGACATAAAAAGTAACAATAGCTTTAACTGATTTAATTAATATTTTTGTTTTAATAATTTGAGGTTTTTCTCATGAAAAAGTATTTACTACTACTCGCGCTCTTAATAGCACTACCCCTCGACTATGTCCATGCAAAGGACAAAGATGATGATGAGTTGCTCAGAAAGAGCCAGTTGGGTGAGCCCATACCCTTTAACTCGGGTATGACATCGTTTCCTCGTAATTTCTCGGAAACGACTCAGCAAAATAACCCTACTCAAGCAGCGGTCTCAACCGGCTATTACTGGATTGATGACGCAGAAAGTCTAAATCCGATACTGTTCCCCGGAATGCGCCCAAATCCAACGGTTGTTGATACCAATTATCAACCTGAATTGTGGCGTAAAATTGTTGCCGGACCACGTATGCTTCCAAAAGCATATTGGCAAAACAACAAACAGGAAGGTCTTCCCTTCTTCCGTCAACCAGCAGATGCTGACTTCTGGGATAATCCTACGGATTCGACAGATGAAGCCATCGCAGGTCCTATTCCCTTGGGTATCAAGGGCGGGTTCTTCTTTAATGGTTTGCGTTATGACTCATTCTATGTGTCAACAAACGGCGTTATCGCTTTAACGAATCGAAGATATATCTATGATCCTAATGGAAACCGTGTCATTCCTCCCGGTGCTACAAGTTGTTATGACCCAATGAGTATGGACTGGTATGCCGGTGGTGTTCGTGGTCGTGATACACTCTGGGTTCGTAATTGGCTCAATACTCAAGACTCAATCAACCCTACGTCTGGATTAAGAATTCCTAATAGAGATGGTTTAGGTAACATCCAATATAAAAACGGATTGAATGACCCTGCACCTGATAATTTTGGTTATCAATTCTCTGTATTAGGAATGGACCCAACTAATCCTCAAGGTTTTAATCCATCAAACACTCTCGGCGGTATAAGAGCTCGCGGCGGCGACGTTATGACAGCTATTAATGCCAACTCAAAAACAGCTCTTATCGCGGTATTCTGGGGTGACATGATGCTCTCGCAATTTGAACCGGAAAGCAAAACTCGAGATGAGCATGGTATGGCGTTTTATAAACGTACATATACAAATGACTCACTAATTATTGCTTTCTATAATGCACAACCTAAAGGTGCTTTAGCTGGTCCTTTCGGTGGTGTTACCATGCCTGCCGACGTCAGACCTACTACTACAAATAATTATGTTACAGTTGACGCTCACGTTGTATTATCTTCTGTTGATAGTAGTATAACTGTTCACTTCACAAGATTATCTGATGGTTGGAACTCAACATATCGTAAAACTCCTGCACGTGAAGTAATTAGATATAACACTACTTGCGGTGTGCGAGGCTTTGCTCGACACGTCAATTTCGGTAAGGGTGGTATTCTTGATGGTTCACCATGGGCCGGAGAATATATCCAAGGTACAACTTGGTTCCAAAGATATGCTTCGAACTCACCTGCAGTTCTATATCCCGGAACAGGTAATACTGTTAAGTTTAAACAATGGCAAAACACTATTCGTGTTGCTGATATACAATATCGTATTAGAAGCTTAGACCCGAAAGTTGAGGAAGCTGATAAGTTGAAATTCACTCAAGTAATCCCTTCAACACTTGTTAACGATTATGAAATGTTGGCAGGTCACGAAAGATTGGGTGCGATTCAACCAATTGCATTGATTCAAAACCTTACAAATGAAATTCAAGGACCAAGTGGCGTTAACTTCGTTAAGCAAGACCTTAAATTCCGTGCCAGATTCCAACTTCGTAACGTTATCACTAACAGAGTTATCTACAATAGATTAGTACCTATTGATGAACTTTGTTTAGGTTTGACTGACGAAAACTCTGAGGAATGTATGGGTGACCCTTCTGTAAGGGTACGTTTAGGTCAAACTGTTACTGTTTCAAGTGGTAACTATAACTTTACTCCCGTAGCTAACTTCAAAGCCACAGGCTTTAATGGTGTACCTCCTTACTATTTTGTTCAAGTTCAGTTCCCACCATTTGAAGCAAACGAATTTATTGATAATCATATTGGTAAACTTCGTGCATATATTATAGCAGAATCTGTTGACCCTAAATCTGGTGAAAAACTTCGTGATAACTGGCCTTTCGATGATTCATCTAAAGTAAATCTATTCGTTATGAGAAGATATTATGATGAGCATCCGGATCCGTTATACCGTAACTTTGAAGATGATGGTAGACAATTCCATGTTGATACCGAAACCGGCGACGTTATTCCTTCGGCTTGGAAATGGGTCAATATCAACGCACAAATGGTTTCCGGTGATATCGTCTCTAAATACCCACTTCCACCAAGAGGTGCATACATTGCAGCTAATTATCCTATTGGTATCTCCTCACCAAGAACTTTACTTTCACCGGTTATCAAAATGAATCGCGTGCAAATGGACGGTTTCAGTGAACCATTACCTGCTTATATGGATAAGAGAACTCCGCCACGTGGTGGTGACGAAATTCGCTCTTTCCCGATTGATTTACGTGGTAAACCAAATCCGGTATTAACATTATCAGTACAAAGAGCTACTTTTGAAGAAGACAGACCAAGAGGTTTCAGCGACGAAATATTAATTGGTCCTGAACCTAGAGTTTATCAAAATCCGAATCCATTGAATCCTTATTTAACAGCCGCAGCCGGAAGTGCTGTACCTGATGAATTAGTAGTTGAATTTGCAAAACCTACAAGTGATGGTATTAACCGTATTACTAATATTAAGTTAGAAGATTGGAGACATCACCCATACAGACGTGGAACTAAAGATGCCGCTCTTACAAATATGGCAGCTTTGACTGTATTTGGTGGTGGTGGTCATTTGATTGGCTTCTTAGAAACCTTTAAAGACTCTACTTTAGCATTGCCCGGTGCTGCTACCAGTGGTGTTTTTAACTCTTTAAGACATGACCCATACGACGATGGTTTTGATTGGGAATACAAGAAATTTGCAATTGCAATCCCTGATACATTCGTACTTTGGGAAAATGATGGTTCTAAATATTTCCGTTTCAGAATAAAAGTTTTTGCAACTAACGATAAGAAATGTCTTCTATGTATCGAAGATGATACCGATGATTTCTATGTTGATAACATAAAAATCCTTTACAGAGCGGAAGTAACAGACATTGAAGTAAACTCTGTTAAGGTTAATTGGCCCTATACGCTTGTTCCTGCAAGCCAGGCAACAAATGTACCGATTTCAGTTCGCGTATCGAATAATACCGATATTGATGCTCCGGGCTTCTCAGTTAAAGTCAAGATTTTCAGAGCTAATCAATTAGGTGAAAAAATCGAATTCGACCCAATTTACTGCCGTACTCAAAACATTTCAAACCTTGTTAGACGTGGTACTTCTGACGTCAATATGCCTGCATGGAATGCTCGTCAAAGTCAGACTGATACGATTGGATTCTATGTTTTAGAAGCTATGATAGTAATGTCAGAACGTGATTTGGTTATAGAAAATGACTCTACTTATTCGAACTTTACTTTAAGATTCGGTAGATACTTTGCCTATGACCCTCCGGTAGCTCAAGCAACTAACTCTGTACCGGGTACAGTTCCTACAATCGGTGGAAAAGGTTTGAACTTCTTAGTTCCTCTGAACCCAGCCGGAACTTCAAGAACAGGTCCTGCTTATGATAGAATTCTTGATGGTACAGGTGCCGTTGGTGGTAGTGGTTCAGGTGCAATAGCTATGAAATTCAATCTACTCAATTCAGATACATTGAGAGGATTCTCGATTTATTGGGCCGGATTGAATCGTGCTGCTGACCAAGTAACTTTCACTTTATATGAAGGTGGAGAAAGATTACCAAATACTAACAATGAATTACTCCGTGCTACTACTACTCGTGGTGGTCCCGGTTTCCAAAACATCTACGAAAGATATGTTGACTATTATTTCAATAGTCCTATTGTACTCGAAAAAGGTGTATATTGGATTGGCATTTCGCAAGATGGCCAAACCGGTATGGAACTTGGTGCTTCTGCATCACGTATGGGTATGAGAACTATGGCAACTTTTGTTTCGCTTCAGGGTATTTGGGGTGAATCAGGTATCACTTTAAGTATTGATAAGAACTTCAGAAGAGTGATCCAAGGTAAATTGCAAAATGATAACTTCTTCGCATTCCAAAATGTTGCAGGAAGTTTGTCATGGATAGAATTCACGCCTGCTTCGGGTAACCCTGCATTTGCTCACGTCAACCATTGGGGTACAAATCCAATTGATGGTACTACACAATCATTGAGTAATGGTTCATGGATTCCGATGTTACGTCCTTACTTTGGACCTAAATCTCACGGTTATTCTGCTAATGTTTTCCAATGGTGTCCGGATGATATTCCTGTCGAACTTGTTTCTTTCAATGGTAAAGTTCGCGAATCAGGTATTGACCTATTCTGGGAAACTGCATCTGAAGAAAACAACTACGGTTTCTACGTAGAAAGAAGAATCAATGACAATGACGAATTTGACCAAATCGGTTTCGTTGAAGGCGTTGGCAACTCATCTATTATTAATCGCTACAACTATCAAGACAATAACGTAACTATCGGTTCTACTTACCAATATCGTTTACGTCAGATGGACAGAGATGGTTCGCAAGCTTGTACTTATTCACAAATCGTAACATTAACTTACGATAGAATTGGTGCATTGGTTCTTGAGCAAAACTCACCGAACCCGTTTGCTAACCAAACTCTTCTTAAGTTCAACTTGCCATCTACTCAAAATGTGAAACTTGAAGTTATCGATATATTCGGTAATGTAGTTCGCACTCTTGAAAATGGTGTTGTGAGCGCCGGTCCACAGACTTATACATTCGATGCAATTGACGCTAATGGCACTCCGTTATCAAACGGTAGCTACATTTATCGCTTGACTGCTGAAAATGAAGTCTTATCAGGTAAGATGACTGTTATTCGTTAATCAATCTTATGATTTAAGAATTATAGCCCTTTGCAATTGCAAGGGGCTTTTTATTTATAGAGGAATAAACATTATGTCCGAATCAATTTTCACTAAAATTATCAAACGTGAAATCCCTGCAAACATAGTTTTTGAAAACGAGGAAGTTATCGCGTTTGAAGATATTAGCCCCAAAGCTCCTGTGCACATTCTCGTTGTGCCCAAAAAGCATATTGCTACAATTAATGATGCAGGTGTTGAAGATGCAGAATTGCTGGGTAAAGTTATTTTAGCTGCTGCTGAAATCGCTAAAAGTAAAGGAATCGCTGAAAGAGGTTACAGATTAGTAATTAATTGCAACGAAGAAGGTGGACAGTCCGTTTTTCATATTCATTGCCACCTTATTGGTGGTAAAAAATTAAGTTGGAACCCTGACTAGATTTAAAATGTTTAAATATTTATGAAGTTGTCTCAAAAGGGCAACTTCTTTTTTTTTTGAAGAGAAAGAGAAATCAAAATCTCAAAAATTCACCAATATTTAAATTTACAAGAGCAAATTTATCTTTGTAATTGGAATGGAGACGGTTTACTTCTCTATATGGTTCACCGATTGGCTCATCCGACAAATCAAAAGTTCCGAAATGCGTAGGAATCAAGTTTCGTGCTTTCATTTGTTCAGTTGCTTTCAATGCATCAGCGGGTGAAGTGTGTACAGGTCCCATAAACCATTCCGGTTTATATGCACCAACTCCAATAATTGCATAATCTATAGTCGGGAATAATTCTCCAACTTCTTTAAAATGGCTTCCAAAACCGGAATCAGAACAATAGTAAATTGATACTTTATCGCTTTGTATGTGGAAAGCTCCCCAAAGTCGTTTATTGAATTGCAAAAAACCGCTGTAACTCCAATGGCGCGTTGGCATGAATGTTATTTTAATATCTTCCGACACAATATTATATTGCTGATACCATCCGGCTTCTTGGTAATCAGCCCCATCAAGCCAATCTTCTATATATTTGCCTAATCTTAAACCTGTAAGCACTTTGACTTTGGGATTGTTCTTAACTAACAATTGGATACTTTCTTTGCTCAAATGGTCGTGATGGTCATGTGTAATTAAGATGTAATCCAAGTTTTTAAGTTCATTTGGTTCAAACGGTAGCTTTGAATATCTATCCATGAACCAAATCGGTGTAGTAAAAATCGGGTCTGTTATAATCAATTTGCCATTGATTCGAAACAAATATGATGCATGACCTACCCAAAGCATGCCATCATCTTTGCTTTGCAAGAATTCTTTTGCATGTTGAACTTTTAGTCGGAATGTATCATTTTCTTTTTCTTCGCGTTGTGGGTTGCGAGAAAATCTCCACTTTATAACTTTATTAAAATCGTTTTTGAATGGGAATTCGTGATTTACAAATTTGCAATCACTATCGAGCGGGTTACCCTTCCATCCTTCTTTTACGAATATCAAATCAGGATTGGATTCGTATCTAACTGCATTTGGTTCAACATTCATAGTAAAATACAAAACTAATGCTAGCGGCAAAATTGAAATTAATGACCATCTTAAATATTTCATGTTTTGGAGTCACTTATAAAGGTAAATTGTGAAATTATTTTAAAGTTTTAAATTGATTTTCTTAATAAAACGATTTATACAAGCGATTCTTTCATTTCTTATTGATTTTATACTAAATATATGAATGAACCGTCATATAACTCATTATTCATATAGTTTAGGAAATGTTTTGAAAATTGCAATATTAGGCTTCTTACTTAGTTTTTTCGGATTGACTGCTTGTGCAAAAGATAAACCGGCAAAACACGATAGTTTTGATTTGAATGACATTATTGTGATAGATGTTAGAACAGCTGCAGAATATAATAGCGGGCACATAGAAGGGGCAAAACTAATTCCCTACGACGAAATCGAACGTGAAATCACTAAAGTAACGAAGGACAAAAAAGCACCGATTGCTGTTTATTGCCGAAGTGGCCGCCGTTCGGGTATAGCTCAACAAACTTTAGAGTCTATGGGATACATAAACGTTGAAAATTATGGTTCAATGGGCAATGCCAATAGCATTTTAGAGCGTAAAAAGTAACGAGTTAATTGCATTGTAATATATCAAAAAAAGGGGCGTAGAGCCCCTTTTGATGATGAATTTGATACACAACAACTATTTTGCGAGAATGAACTTTGTCATATTTGAACCCTTGTTTGATTCTGTTCGTATAAAATATGCTCCATTTGGAAGATTCAACTTATTCAAATCGAAGAAATGATGATAGTTGCCTGAAATTCTGTGATTGTTGAACAATTCGACAATATCTCTGCCTAATTCATCTACTAACACTATCTTTAACTGTGTATCAGTGCTTAGAGTATAATCAAAGGCAATATACTCGCTTGCAGGATTTGGATATACTTTGCCGAAATTTTGATAGGATTCTGATTGAATTACTTTGGACGCAATATTTTCGTAATACTCTTTATACACTTGCTTAATTTTGCCAACAAGGCTGTTGTTTTCTGAACCTTGCAGTTGTTCGTCATCGCCACCCTTTGTTTTATCTACAAATCCTGCAATATCTTCAAAAGTACCGTCAGCTTCGCCACCTTTAGCAGGAAGTGCAAAGTTCATAGCAAATGCTATCCGAGCTTTGTCGTTTGGACGTAGATGGAATGGACCTGTTGCAAGTATTGTTCTTACATCAACCGGATTTTCTTGAATATCAATATCCCTATTTGAAATATAATCATATCTTGCATTGTCTGATAAAATGTCATCTTGTATTCCCCAAGATTTGAAAGTTACTAAACCTAATTGTTCTTTTGGTTCAAAAAGCAACTTATCTGTTCTCAAATATCCATTAGCATCGACTGCAGGAGATTGCAATAATGTAATTCCCATATAGCCGAATCCATGACCGCCTTCACCGGCGCTAGTGTCAGTCCAAGCAACAACAAGATTCAAGTCTTCCTCTTCAAAATATCTTACTCTGTCATTACTTGCACCATTTAGTGCATTAGATGAAAGAGCTATATCAGGGTCATAAACACCTGCAAACCAACAATCCTTGTATGTTTCCGATGATTTGTTTTCGATTACATAATATTGGATGACTACATCGTGCATATCGCCCTGACCCCAAGAATAAATATGCGATTCGAATTGCATCCGTAAAGGATAGCCCATATTAGCTCGGGAAGCTCCACCTTCATATAAACGTAAATCTGTATCTTTGAAAACTGTTATCAAATCTTCTTCGGAGATAAATAGTGGTCCTTCAGGGTAATTTTGCAGATTCCTCTTACTTTCGTCAAATACGTAGTCATAAAGCGGTACTCCATAATGATATTTTCTTAAAGGGTCTGTTACCCAAAGGGGCCAATTAGGTCCATCAGATTCGATTTTTGGAACTCCGTTTTCCGCATACATGTCTGTAGAAAAATATACTCTATATTTATTCACACTCATATCGTTCATTAATGTATCTCCATCTTCAATTCTGCCTGGAGACATCCAACTCCTTCCTGAGTTTGGGTTATAACTAATAAGTACCATCTTTTTTAATTCACCCGAGAGTGGGTCAGTTTTCTTTGCTCCAAGCCAAAATCCGCTTGCGAATAAATATTGATTGCTTGAGCCACGAGGCCAAAAACCACCTGCTTGGGCAGTTTTTAAGTCAAATCCAAAAATACCATAGTTTGTTTGGTAAAACTCGAAATTGCTTTTTGTGTTTTTCTGTAAATCAAAATCACCTACGGGTTGTCTTTGCAATTCTTCAGATAGCTTTGATTGGGCATTAATACTTACTGAGCAAATAATAATTGTTGCGAAAAGGCAAAGTAAAAATTTCATGGTAATTCTCCTTGAGTTAATAATTCAAAATTTAATTTATTGATATTAGTATCTGGTTTTGACTTTTATAGGTATCTTGAAATCAACATTGTTGTTAATGATAAGTGTGTCATAGTATAAGCCGGGTACGAAAGAATCTGCAATGAATACAACTTCGATTTTGCCCTTATCTGCAATATTCTCTTTCGGTGCTATATCAATTGGCAGCGGCTCTTTGAATCTGTAAGAAAATAGTCCCGTTTTGTTAGTGTTTTCTACCGAATAAATTGTTATGGTCATTGTGTCTGATTGATTTGTTATGTTTATGAAATCGTTGATTACTGAACGCACTTTCATAGAACCCAAATCATGCTCAGAAAACTTGAGAAATGACAAACTATCCACTGAGTTAAATACTTTGAATATTAATTCTTGTCTGTAATTTGGTTCTGTATTTAGAATGTCTTGGCAAGAAGTCAAACCAAAAACAATCACAATCCAGAATGCCATTATAAGCTTAATCATATAATAAACTCCTTTAAAGTTTGTAAGATATTCCATAGTTAATTAAAAATTTCCGGGTATCAAACCATTTGTCTTGATGTACAAATCTGAAATAATCCAATCCCGCTGAAAAAACAATTGACAAGTTAGGATATGCTTTGAATTCTAATCCTACTGCCGGTTTTATTACATAACCCGATATATTGGCGCCTAATCCGAGTTGAATGTATGTCTTGAACAAATCTGATTCGTAGGGTGTTATGTGACTTAATGCACTATACGTAGTCAAGTTAGGTTGTTGAGTGTATCTATAAATTGAACCAAATTCATCTGTTCCTTCATAAATGGTGAAGTATGTGCTTTGGTCAATCCCGATACCAAATTTAATTACATCCGAAAATTTGTAGAACACTTTGATTGCAAGATTATTAAATTTATCGAAGTTTTCAGGATTAATTGTCTCTTGTGGCAAATGCCATGGGATTGATTGTTCCAAATTGAATGACCAATCGGGATTAGCGATTTCATTAGGCAAGTTGTTCACAAATTGATGATTTTGGAAAGGATTAGATTGCAAACGCAATGTAAGTTGATTCTGCGAAGCTAAATTGAAATCCTTATCTACCGAAAGATTGGAACTATATATTTCGTTTGTGCTTTGCAAATCATCATCTTCAATTTTTCCCGAAATCGTTTCTTGACTATTTTCATTTAAATAAATATAAACATATTTGATTGTTTCTTTCTGTGCATATTCAGAGCTTGACGCAATTTCCGATTCTGTTGGCATATTTTCTTTATCATCAAAATTATGATTTATAACTGAAGATTCAGTAATAGCTGAGTTTTCATTCAAATCTCCTTGACCGTCGGGTTTGAAAAGTAAAAACATTATCAGAGCTGTTAACGCGGATGAAAACAGTACAGGTAAAAGTGTGCTTTTAAATTTGCTTGCATATATTGCCGTTTTGCTCGTTGATACTATAGGTGTCTCAATCGGTAAAGCCATTCCTGCTTTGGCAAAGATACTGCTTTTAATTTCAGGTCGTGGCGCCCAATTTGCCAAATCCTGATTGATTGAACTTCCAATTGAATTAAAAGCTCGAAATTCTGACCTGAACTCCTGATTGGAAGCAAGTCGTGCAAATAATTCAGATTCTTGCGAATCACTCAAATTGCCATTTGCAAATTCTATAAAATTATCTAAGTATTCCATTTCATACCTCCATCTTAATCAGCGTTGCTGAAAAGTGGTTTTACATATTTCATTATTTCTTTCATAACTCTGTGGTTTCTCATTTTCACTGCCGAAAGCCCTATGCCCAACTCTTGAGCGATTTGGCTTTGGCTCATCCCGCCAAACCATTGCATGATGAATGTTTCGCTGTATGCGTCGTCTATTGTAGCCAAAACCCCTTTGATGATTCCTATAATTTCATCATTTTCGATTTTTTCTTGCAAATTGAAGGGGTTCATTAATTCGTCAATATCTTGAATGTCACGATATTCAATTGTTATATTTTTAGAAGATATGTGATTGCGATATTTGTCTATCGCTAAATTTCTTGCTATGGTATATAAATATGGGAGTATCGAATCAAGCTGCTTACCCTGTTTTATTGCCGAAATAAATTTCAACCACGTTTCTTCAAACAATTCTTCGGCTTCATGAATATTTTTTGATTTATAAGTGCAAAAGACATTCAATTTTGCCGCATATCTATTATAAATTGTATCAAATATTTTACTGTCAAGTCCGGTGTTGGTCTTGAGTTTGGCGATTAATTCTGCGTCAGTATGTATTGTAAAATTGGTCATTTGATTTTATTTTTTGTACCCTTCTACTTATACAAACGTAACCACAAATCAATCGGTCACAAATTAAAATATCATTTTTAAAATTGACTTAGATTTGATAGATGCGATTTGGAGGTGAAGAATTGGAAAAGAGTATAAATGCTAATTTTTTACAAAAAAAAAGCAACCGACAATTAAGCAGGTTGCTTTTTTAAAGAGAAATATTTATTGATAAAAAAAATATCCCAGAACGAGTCCAACTGTATATAGTACACCGAAAAGGAGATGCAATTGGGCACTTTTGACATCGCCCATCATAATTGCTTGTGGGTTTGATTGGTCAGCCGCCGCTATCATTTTGATATTGTCTATTGCCGGTTTGAGACTGATTAGTATGAGCAATGTCCATAGTGGAATAAATCCGGTCGCAGCCATAACGATAACCGAAACATAAGCTAATGCAACAATTGCGATATACTCGAATTTTGTAGCCTTTGCGCCGAGCAAAACTGCTGTGGTTGTGATTCCGGCAACTTTGTCATGTTTGATGTCGCGTAAATTATTTGCTATTAAAATTGATGCTACAAGGCATCCAACGGGAATACTAATCAAAAATAGATTGTAGTCAATGATGCCGGTCAATGCAAAGTTTGCACCGATTACCATAAGTGGTCCGAACATCAAATAAACGAATAAATCGCCCAGTGCTATGTATTTGTAGCCGAATGGAGTTCCTGTATAAAACATACCGCCTATTAGACCGATAATTCCGAGAATTAGCATCGGATAGCCATGATATGCTACTAAAATTAATCCAAGTGCAAATCCCAAAGCAAATGATGCGTATCCGCCGTAAAGCACAGTTTTAGGTTTCATCAAATTGTCAACCAAAATACGGCTCGAACCGAATGTTTCGGGGCGGTCAACACCTTTTTTGTAGTCGAAATATTCTCCGACTAAATTTGTTCCAGTGTGAAAAAGTATGCCGGCAATCAAAATTACCGGAATAAGTTCCCAATATATTACACCAACATTATTGAACAAAGCCCAAGCTATCGCTACGATTATCGGGACGATTGTAGCGGGAAATGCAAATGGGCGAATCGCTTGTACCCATAAGCTGATTTGAGTTCTATCAGGAGCCATTGATACTGATGCCATTTATACCTCTCTAAATATTCTTGAATAAAAAATTGTCAACGAATTAATCTTTATTTTATTAGTTATTCCTAAAAACAGGAAATCTGCCCGGAGTCCAAGGTGCATTCAATCTGTCTAATTCATTTTCTAATGATTGCAACTCACCTTCTTTGATTAGTTTAAGCTCATTGATTACGCTGGTCAAACCATCTGCTGCAATGCTATAACTTTGCTCGTTGGTGACAGTAGGGGTGGAGCTTGTGTACCAAGTTGTAAATACGATATATCCAATTCGGCTTGCAATATCGAGCTTTTGATTTCCGGCTCTTTTGCTGATTGTTTGATTGCCATTCAATTTAATATTAATATCAGACATTTTGCTTTCGAGTGTAATCAATCTTCCAAGTATATCGGAACTCGCTCCCGGAGTATTTTTGTACGATATTTTCATTAATTTAATTCGCTCATTCATGTCCTTCATTGTGCGATTGCTTGCTTCGACTGCTGCTTGCAATCTGACTACGCGATTTTGGAATTCCACCAATTTTTCTCTATTTTCAGCCGGTAAGGTGACGTGATTGAGAGGTTTGCAGATGAATTCGACAGCCTCGGTAATCGGTATTATTTTCCCGTCAACAACTTTCGACATCGAAACATAGTATTTGCCGGGCAATACGGGCATTCCTGAGTGAGTGTTAGGATTTGTAGTAGCGCTAACCGGATACGGACTTGGATAGCGTAAATCCCAACTAATGCGATTCAACCCGGCTTTTGGAGTTTCCTTTAATTGGCGGACCACTTCCTTATTCGAATTCATTATTGTAAATATCAAGTATGGCGTTTCTTCTTCATCTTCGGCTCTAAGTTCAGCCCAAGTTGGATAGGGGAGACTTTTCTTTTCTTCAGTTAATTTTTTGGCACTATCCAATCGAACTTGTTGCTTTGTTTTTGGAGCTTCCTTCATGTAGTAGGTGAAAATAGCTCCATAAGGTGGATTTTCGGCTCGATAAAATGTTTCGCCTTCGTTGCGTCGGCTTTTTGCCGATTCCGGAATATACATTAAAGCATCTTTTACAGGAAATATCGCCGCTTCTTTTTCAAGAAAATCTTTGCTTATTCGGCGTAGTGGAGAGTAATCATCCAGAATATAAATCCCTCGCCCAAATGTGCCCACGACTAAATCCGATTCACGCTCTTGAATATCCAAATCGCGGACTGCAATTGTTGGGAATTTGCCCTTCAATGCGACCCATTTTTTGCCGCCGTCAATTGTGAAAAACAAACCGAATTCAGTACCTGCAAATAACAAATCAGGGTTGACATGGTCTTCTTCAATTGTCCAAACCGGTCCATGCTCCGGCAAATTACCGGAAATTGACGACCACGATTTACCTTTATCGTTTGATTTCAAAATGTATGGTCTGAAATCAGCATTCTTATGATTGTTAAATGTAGCATAAATCACATTTTCGTTATGCTGAGATGCCAATAAATCGCTAACATAAGTTGTTTCAGGCACTCCCGGGAATTTATCAAATTTTGTCCAATTTGTACCATTGTTTTCGGTCATCTGAATCAAACCGTCGTCAGTCCCAACTAACAACATGCCTTCACGGACTGGAGATTCGACAAGCGAAATCGTATTACCGAACAGTGACGTTGATTGATTTTTGGCAACTGCTTCGGGCATCCAAACTTTACCCATGACTGATAATTCGTCGCGTGGAATTTGCCGAGTAATGTCCTCGCTGATTTTAGTCCACGAATTGCCTCTGTCATCACTCCGATAAACCTTGTTTGCTGCAAAGTATAGTCGTGTGTGAGAGTGTGGGCTTAAAATTAACGGAGTGTCCCAGTTAAATCTTAACTCTTCATCCTTTTCAGGTTGTGGTTGTATTCCGGTGATTTCGCCACTTTTGCGGTCGAATCGTATCAAATTTCCATATTGCCATTGTCCGTAAACCAAATTTGGGTCTGTCGGGTCAATTTGCGGTTCATATCCGTCACCGCCAACTACGAAGAACCAATCTTGATTCAAAATACCATATTCGTGCGTTGTACGCGATGGTCCTGCAAGTGAATTATTGTCTTGAGTACCGCCGTAAACATAATAAAATGGTTCAGAATTATCCGCTTGAACGCGATAATATTGAGTTACGGGCAAATTTTCAAAAAATCGCCATGTTTCGCCTTTGTCATATGTTTCGTATAATCCGCCGTCACCGCCAATAATCATATAATTGTTATTTGTCGGGTCAATATATAAAGCATGGTCATCAACATGTCTTTCTTTGAGTCCCAATCGTTTCCAAGTTTTACCACCATCTTCAGTGACTTGCGTATATGTATCAAGTGAGTAAATTAAATCAAATTGCACGGGGTCGCAAACGATTTCCTGATAATATTGCGGGCTCGTGGAAACGTAGCTGCTTTGCTTATTCCAAGTAGCTCCTCTGTCAGTTGACTTATAAAAGCCACCTTGCTCTTGTGCTGCTTCTACTATCGCATAAACCACATTGCGATTCATTGGCGAAATTGCCAGTCCTATTCGTCCTAAATCTACAGAAGGCAACCCCTTATTGATTTTTACCCAGTTTGCTCCGGCATCGGTACTTTTATAAATAGCACTTTCAGGACCACCATTTATCAATGTCCAGACGTGGCGTCGTCTTTGATATGCTGAACAATACAGAGTATTTTTATCTTCCGGGTCAACAACAATATCCGAAACACCTGTATTTTCGCTAATAGCCAAAGATGCAGTCCATGTTTTGCCGCCGTCAACCGTTTTGTATAATCCTCTGTCGCCACCGGGTCCCCACAATGGACCTTGTGCAGCTACATAAACAATGTCGGAGTTGTCAGGGTCAATAATAATTTTACCGATGTGTTCTGATTTTTTAAGCCCCATATTTTCCCAGGATTTACCTCCGTCAGTGGACTTGTAAATTCCGTCACCCCATCCTACGCTTCTTTGGCTGTTATTTTCACCTGTGCCAAGCCATACAATATTCGTATTGCTTGGGTCAATCGCTACGCATCCCATTGAGTATGAGCCATGATTGTCGAATATTGGAGTGAATGTGATTCCGTTGTTTATGGTTTTGAATAGATTGCCCGATGCTACAGCAACATAAAATTCGCTTTTGTTTTTGGGATTGACTACTACATCCGAAATTCTACCGGATGTAATTGCCGGACCGATTAAACGTAGTTGCAACCCTGAAAATGTGCCGGACGACATCTTATCATCTTCGGTCTTTTCCTTTTTTTGTGATAATAAATTATTGCTCGAAAGAGCAATGAAAACGATAAATAGGAGAACGAAAAATTTCATGATAAATAATCCTAAGAACTTGAAAAATTAATAATCTTAAAATTAACACTTTTCAAGCATTTTAGAAAATAAATTATCTCAAAATTGTCATTTTTTTAGTTAACTCAAGATTAGGTCCGATAAGTCTATAGATATAATTGCCCATTGCAAATTTAGAAACGTTGAAATTGACCTCAAATGTACCGGGCTCTAAATTTGTATCAAAAACTGTTGCCACATGAGCGCCGATAATATCAACAATCACTAATTTGTGGATACCGCGTTCGATTGCCGAAAATTTGAAAGTTGTTGTTTCATCAGCCGGATTGGGATAATTTTGTAACAAATTGAATTTTCCTGTATTTGCTACCAAACGAATTCCACCTTCTATGCAAAGTGAATCCAAACTGAAATAGCCCGAAACTTCTTCTATTGTAATTTCTTCTGATGAAATTGCAATAGAATTCTGAATTCTGATTTCTGTATCTATTGTATCGCCCAATGTTGCGAGGAATTTAATTTCTATTGCAGTCTCTCCATCAATCGGATTTGCAGGCAAATCTATATCTAAAATTCTATAATTCCCTTCTAAAATCCCTTTATTCTCCGTTACAGGATACATAATTTTGGAATTGAATTTCAATTGGGTCTTATATCCTTGAGTTTGAGGTAAACTAACGTCCCTTGGTGAATATAGATATAGAGGCAACATAAAAGTATCACCGGGCATTGCGGATATAATACCTGCTTTGATACCCGTTGAAGCTAATCGTTGAACATCGGCGAATAAATCAAGACTTAATTCATAATTGCAGGGTAGCTCGAAATCAAATATCTCAGTATAATTATTCCCCGTCGTTCCACCTCTAAAAGTAACATAAATAACAGAAGATTCCCCAGGTGCTGTCATTTGGGGAATTACGGAATCAATGGAAAAGTGAGTCCTTTCAATTGGATACTCCCAGAAAATGGGGATATTACTTTTATTGAGTGCCATCGTAGTTTCGTGATATTCTTTGTTTTGAATTAATGATTCGAAAAATATTGGCGTAGTCGATAATTCAATTTCAATATGTCCGGCAAAACCATTGATTTCAATCAAGTTAATGCCTTCTACCGAATTAGTCGCATTTGATTCAATTGCCAAATATACTTTTTTAATTCCGGGCGTTTGTGGAGCAAATACAATTCTGATGATTCCTGTGTTTCCTGCATCAATCCTATCGCTTTCAGGCAAACTAATAATTTCAAAATCTACTAAATCTCCGTTTGTAAAATAAATATCATCTATAAATAAAGGAGTTCCACCCGTATTTGTGATTTCAATTGTGTATTCAGGGCTTTGACTCTCGCAAATCAAGTCAGGCAGATTTAAAAATTCAGGAATTTTTATATGGGCAGAATTAGGTCCTACATAAGCATCAACAATCAGTGATTGTATATTGTGGCATGTATCGCGGAAATCAAATTTTGAATCAAAATATCCTAATGATTGCGAACCCAAAAATTTCACTTTAACTTCCGAGCTATCATCAGGAAGAGTGTTCATTGGAAAAATGCTTTCAACTACGAATAAATCACTTGATTCTGGTATTGACCAAAATATTGGGATTGTACCGGTATTTCGGATTTGGAATATACGTGTTTGGCTGTTGTTTATATTATCAACTAAAAATCTTAGTTTATTTTGCGAAAATTCAAATTCAGATAATTCGCGTTTTCCAAGAATATTTTTCGTGTGAATTGTTTTCCATTCATTTGTAATATTCGTTTCAACAAGGATTTGCGCTTGGTCAAACCCAATCTCCAAACTATTGTATGTGATTATAAAGCTTGTTGAATCACCAATCGGGACCAAAAAATTAGTCGCCGAAAGTTCTAATTGGAATTTATTATTCGGATTATTTTCAATTGTTATATTTTTTATTAGCAATTCGTGATTGCCAATATTGTAAATGAAGATTTCTTTCCGACCAATACTGTCATTACAAAGCACTTCGATTTTATCCATATATCCCGAGAAAGCTATCTCAGGAGCTATTCCTTCGCCGTGTAATTCAAAGTCGTAAGTCAAATTATCGATTAAAATATTATTTTCACTCACTTCGGAAACTAATAGTTTTGATGTTTTGCCACTTTCCTTAGGCAGGAACTTCAAATTAATATCTCTAAAATTATTCTTAAGTATCGTGGCTCCAATCAGTTCCGAAAAATCAAAATCATCAGTATCGGGAATAAAATCTGCAATTGAATTGATAGTATAATCAAATTCGTCTGATAAATTTCTGATTCTCACAGTTAAAGTTGCCGAATCGCCCAATGGCACTTTCCCAAAATCAATATTATCGGCGATATTGAGCAAAATATGATTGCCGGTTCCATATCGCAATACGGACTTGAAAACTCCGGCACTTGTGTAATAAAGCAATGTATCAGCTTTTCTTTTAGCATCTTGATAATTCGTTTTTAATTGTGCAATTAATTCCAAATTTTCATCTTTTGCTAATTCAATCGGGAAATAATTTGAAAACCTATAAATTGCTTTTAAATTATCTACAGGAATTGCATTATATTTTACAGAAATCGAATCTATACGTATTGTTTGAAAATTACGATTAATTAAAGCATTCTCAAAAATGATATTTTTTACAAAATTACTGTCAACTCGAGCTTTGTAGGGCAATTTTCCAAAATCCAAAACCGAAGTTTCAATATTCGGCAAAATTATAGAAAATGTGTTATCCGAAATATCAATCTGTGTAAATTGATTTTCAAAAGGCAAATCATCAGGCGACCAAATCAATACTTCACCTTCAATTGTCCCACTTGCAATTTTATTTCCATCATTACTCCATTCAAAGGCACTTACTATATTATTATGGTAGTTGAATCTATGTTTTACAGTGCCTGTAGAAGGTTCCCAAAGTGAAATCGTACTGTCTAAACTTGTTGTAGCTATGTATTTGAGTTTTGGGTCCCAAGAAGTGATTTTAACATTCTTGCTAAGATTTTGCATACTAAGTACAATACTCTGTGTCGTCAAATTCCAAATCGTAATTGTTTCTAAATCTGATGCTACGGAAAGAGTCATCCCTGAAGCATTTATGGATACAGAATTAACTCTTGCATCAGAATTTTTAAGGACAGCAACCGAATCATCCTCTAAATAACATATTGCAATATTGCCGGAGGAATAACCTGCTACAATTAAATCGCCTTTTGGAGACCATTTTGCATCAATTGCATGGGAATTATCAGGAGTATAAACCTTAATCATAGATTTAGTTAACGCATCAAAAATGATTAATTTCCCGGATTCAGTTGCTGCTAATAATTGATGCTTTGTTGGGTGCCAATTAATTTTGCTTATTATTTCATTATTATAAGTCAAAGTAGTCGTAGTCATATTTACATCAAGTTCAATAATATTAATTAAACTGTCATTACTTGAAATATGTGCTACATATTGGTCATCGTAACTCAAATCCATATCAGTTATATTGAATAATCCACTTGCTATTGTGCCGAGTGGGTCAGCTTTGACAGGATCCCAAATTCTGATAAATCCGTCCTGCCCTGCTGTAAATAATTGTGTCGTTTGATTATTCCACTTCACTGATACTACGCGATTATTCAAGCCATTCAGACTAACTATCTTTTTCGTGGAACCTTCTTTTGAAGTACGACGTAATCGAATCTTGTTTTGATTATTTACTCGGTTGGAAACTGGATTCCAGATAAAATTCATTTGGTCGCCAATTCCGATTGTATTCCAGAAATTTCCGTTATCAAATGAATGGTCAATTGTTACTTCATCTATAGGCAAAATGCCTCTCCATTTAATATCGTAATAACCACCCAAGAAGAGTGTTTCCCCACCGTTTGGTTGCAAAATCTTTAGAGTTTCGACAAAATTTGGTGAAAAAACCGAACCACCTGCCAAATGCAGTATGGTTTCATTACATAAATCACTTTGAATACGCACCTGTCCGTATCTATAAACTGTATCAGTCGGGACATATTCAATTTCGATTTTCAGAGTCGAATCTTTTAATAATGCAAATGGGGTTACAGGTTTGTTAATAATTCTAAATGGAAAATCAATTACAATATTAAATATTTTTAAATCAGCATTTTTTGCAGTCAAAAATAGTGAATCTCTACGGATTTGTGGCGATTTGACAATCCCAAAATTAATGCTCTTCCCGCTACCAAATGAAAATCCGGCTTTATTATGATTGCGAGTCAGATAATTAATTTCGCTATTTTTACCTGAATAGGACAACAAGACTGAAGCGACTTTACTGCAAGATTTATCGTAAAATGAAATCTCGTTCGGCTCAAAACCTGCTGCATGGAGAGAAATGCCTGCTAATGCATTTTGAAAATTTTCAACATCGGATATTTTCTCGAAATAAGTCCCGCCTGTTAGTTTGCATAATTTTTTATAATTATCGGATGCAAAACCGTTCAACACAATAGTATAATACGAAACATTGTTGGCGATTAAATCAGTAAGTTCAAAGTCGGGTAAGTCGTCATAAAATTCGTCAATTACCAAGATAACTGAAGATTTACTGCCCCGATTTTCAAGTAATTTTCCCAACAAAGGATGAGAATCACTTTTCAAGATTAAATTAGCAATATCTTCCGAATTTGAAAATGGTAAATCATTCAGAGCATTAGTGAGCTTTGTCTTGTCATTGCTAAAATCGCTCAGTAGTATAAGAGATTCGGAGTAGCCTACAACTGCGCTTTGGCTGCCGTTATCATCTAACAATGCCAGGTAATGCTGCCACGAATCAAGGATTAGCTGCTTTTTTGATTGCATAGATTCCGATAATGACATACAAAAGATAAAATCAGTAGCTATTGGTTCAACATTGGCATTGCCGGCGATGAACTCAAAATCCGTATTCCCGAATGAATTCTGGAGAGTTAACTCTGATGAAATCACATTTATTGGTATATTTCCGTCCAAAACGTAAAATTGGCTCGAAATCTTAGGATAGGACTTATTCGATGTGCCGAAGGAAACAATTTTATCAACTTGCGAATAGGCAAAAGAATGGACTATCGCTACAAATGTAGCGATGAGTATTGCTCGAAGAGACAATTTTACATTCATTTGCAAACCTATATCCAATAATCACAATATCTAAGCTAACAAAATTAACAAATTCTTTACTTATTGCCTAACTTTTTATTTAGACTCATTCAACAAAGCAAAATTGTTGTGCGCTTATATTTGTTAAAGAATTTTATCGCAATTTAGAAATTATGCTTTAATTTGTATTGGATTGCATTGAAAATCAGGAAAGTGAAATGGTAACAATCCGACCCGATTTTGAAGTGAAAAATTGAAGTCATTCCACCCCGTCAGCAAGCTACCACAGATCAAGAGGGGAATTAGCTCGTTTTAAACAAAAAGAAAGTGCCATTGATATGAGTAATCACACCAATGGCACATCAAATATTACCAAATTATGGCGCGTTTTTCGACAGGCATGTACAGTTTATTTGCTTCTGTGATGTTGAAAGCTTTGTAAAATTCCGGAACATTTGGTAATGTACCGTTGACTCTATAAACTCCGGGAGAATGGACATCTTCTTTCAATCTTCTCATTTCCTCTTCTTCGCGGATGTTTTGGCGCCATACTTGCGAGTAGGAGATGAAAAATCTTTGCAAAGGTGTGAATCCGTCAATCGCAGGCGAATCAACATTGCCGTTTAATGCTTTTTTAAGTGCTGTTAGCGAGACTGTCACGCCGCCAAGGTCTGCAATGTTTTCGCCTAAAGTAAGTGCACCATCAACTTTCATATCGTTGATTACGACGAATGAGTTTGCTTGGTCAACAAGCACTTTCACTTTTTCGTTAAACTTATCGGCGTCTTCTTTTGTCCACCATTCAACTAAATTTCCTTCTGCATCGAATTGCCTTCCTTGGTCATCAAATCCGTGCGTCATTTCGTGTCCGATTACTACGCCGATTGCACCATAATTAACGGCATCATCGCCATCAGGGTAAAAGAAAGGTGGCTGAAGAATTGCAGCCGGAAACACGATTTCATTCATGTTGGGGCTGTAGTATGCGTTTACTGTTTGTGGTGTCATGTGCCATTCTGAGCGGTCAACAGGTTTGCCGATTTTAGCGAGCATCTCGTTCATTTCAAATTTGCTTGCATTCAACACATTCATCACATAATTGTCTCTGGAAACATCAACTTTTGAATAGTCTTTCCATTTGTCGGGATAGCCAATTTTGACGTTGATTTTTTCGAGTTTCACTAATGCTTTCGCTTTGGTATCATCTCCCATCCACGAAAGATTTTGAATATGTTCTTTTAAAGCGATTTTAAGATTATCAACTAATTTCAACATTTTTTCTTTCGATTTTGCAGGAAAATATTTTTCGGAATAAATCTTACCGACTGATTCGCCAAGCGAGCCGCTTGTTGCGTTCAAAACTCTTTTCCATCTGTCTTGATTTACTTTGCTTCCTGTAAGGACTTTTCCGTAAAATTCAAAATTTTGGTCAACGTATGCTGAGTTCAAATATGGTGAAGCATCTTTTATCACTTTCCATTTCAAGAATGTTTTCCAATCATCAATCGATGTTTTTTTCATCAAATTGCTTACTGTTTTGTAAAACTTTGGCTGTCCGACGTTAATTTCCGCTGGGGATTCGATTCCAAGATTCTTGAAATAGAGCGACCAATCAAAATTTGGGCTTGATTTCTGCAAATCTTGAATTTGCATTTTGTTGTAGTTTTTAACCGGGTCTCTAAGTTCTAATCTTGTCGAAGAAGCTTCGGCAATCTTAGTTTCAATTTTAAGAATTACATCAGAAGCTTTGACAGCTTCAGTTGAATCCAAACCGTAAATTTCAAAAACTTTGCCAAGATGCTTTTTATATTCGGACAAAATATTTTTGGTTCTATCATCTTTCGGGAAGTAATAATCTCTGTCGGGCAATCCCAATCCGCCTTGGTACAATCCGGCAATATTCATACTGCTATTTTTATCATCGGCACTTACATAAAAATAAAAAATTGGTTGAATCGAGTACGATGATAATTCGCCAATAGCTGTTTGCAAATCTTGAACTGAAGCGATCTTATCAATTTTTTCAAACAATGGTTTGAGTGGTTCGATACCTGCTTTTTCGATAGCAACAGTATCCATACCTGATGAGTAAAAGTCCCCGATTTTAACCCAATCTTTTTCTTTATGTTTGCCACTTGCTGCTTCTTCAAATAGTGTTCTAAGTTTAGTCTGATTTTCAAGATTCAAAATTCCGAATGCGCCCCAACGCGATTCTGATTCCGGAATTGGGTTGTTTTTCATCCAACCGCCACTTACATATTTGAAAAAATCATCTCCGGGATGAATATTGAAATCAAAGTTTGCCGAATCAACTGCCTTTACTGTCATCTCTTCCTCCGCTTTAGTCGTTTCTTCCTTACTGCACGAAGTCAAACTTACAAATGTTGTGGAAGCAAGAATAAAAATCATAAACCTTACGATGTTATTCATCATAAAAAATCCTAAATATTTTTAAAATAACTATTTAACGCATTTTTTAAAAATGCTTTTTTACAAGGGTATGAACATATTAAATGCTTTATTATTGCATAAAATATGAAACAATTTTCAGAAACTTTTTTTTTAAGTTTAGCTACGTGGATGTAGTACACGCCTGTGGGCAGATGGGAAACGTCAATTCTTTCTGGAGCAGTCTCATAAATCAGCAACTTATTTTAAAACATTGCAACATCCTAAAAATATTTTCAAAATACAACCAGAAAAGGAGTAATGTCTCGTCCTAAAAACATAGCCCACGGTTTCGATTGTGGGCTATGTTTTTTTGTTAATTTAACAAGCTATTCGAGAACCCCAATCTTAATAAGTTGATTCTTTATTACGTCTGATACGCTTTTCGAATTATATTTCTTTGTAAAGATATCATCAAACATCAATAAAACTTCCTTCTCTTGGAATCTGATAATAATAGAAGGACTATTTGATATTTCACTATCTCTAAATTTAATATTTGATAAAAAGTTTCGAGGTAAAGATTCTACAAAGACGATTTCATCATATTTTA